>Ga0206131_10000293_pt1 | contig 72414 bp, 68 predicted proteins | sample Helgoland_Spring_FD_148636 | JGI IMG/M metagenome (GOLD analysis project Ga0206131, IMG submission 148636) | Pelagic subsurface seawater microbial communities from Kabeltonne, Helgoland, North Sea - Helgoland_Spring_Bloom_20160517_1 | ecosystem: Environmental > Aquatic > Marine > Epipelagic ... | reverse complement strand
TAGCCTTTTTTATAGATGCTCTCATTATATTTACATATTTCTTCTTATTGTGAGAAACTTTATAATCTGCTTTATAGTTATTATTAAAATCAATACTCTTAAGACCATTTGTAAATTCACGAAAATGTCCAAAACTCGCTATACATTTATAACTATTTCCCAGAAATCCTTCTATTTTTTTGCATTTTGCTGGAGATTCAACGATTATCAATATCATCAAATATTAAATAATAATATAATTTAATATTTAAACTAATTAAAATAATGTTTTCAATTTTTATTTACAGGGACCGCTTCTATAGTTACCTCATAATCTCTAACATTTGATTTAGTTCTTTCAGTTCTTTCAGTTCTTTCAGTTCTTTCAGTATATATATTATAATTTGTCATTTCAGGATGTGTTATATTTCTTTTTTTATAAAAAAAAAAATTATAACAACAACAGTATTTTTCCATTATATTATATTAAAAGAAATTCATTTTCTTTTTGAGACTCTATCTTTATAACGTTAAATGTTTCAATGTTTTCACCAATGTTTTCACCAATGTTTTCACCAATGTTTTCACCAATGTTTTCATTCGATACAATAAAACCTTCCACCCAATAACGAACAAATGGGAAATTCTTATTTTGTTCTTTAACCCACAAATTTTTTTTATTTAATTCTCCGAAAGAGTGCCAATTACCATAATCATATTTATTTATTTTTTTATCATACCACGCAACCCTTATTCTTATATTTGCTTCCATATAATTATTGTAACCCCAATTCTTTTAAGTAATTGTCCCAAAATTTGTTTACTTCGCCACTCAAAATATGTCGCGACTCATTCGAATTTTTCTTACCTGCGTTATCATAACAACGCAAAATTGTTTCATTAAATTCTACATTACACCAAGTTGGTTTCATTTTTTCGACTTTATATTTTGCATTTTCAGTTCTATAATAATATATTTCATTCATTGGGTTATAATTACCGCTTGAAAATTTTATTTGAATTTTATCAATTATAATATTTGCAATTCTCTTTGGATATGTCTCTTCTAAAAATTTTTTATTTTCATATTTTTTTGGTATTATGGTCTCGCCTATAAAAGTTGGAATATCTCTATATAATAATCTTTTAGTTGATGTTGATTTTACTGCACATAATTTACAAAATACCACCGAATCCGTTAAGTCAATAAAATCAACTTTTCCTTTTGATAATAAGTCATATAATGTATTAAGAATATCAATAATAATATATTCGTGCGATTTTACAGCATGATGTGTATAAACCGATTTATGTAATCTGTATCTGGTGGTGAATAATGAAAATATTTCATAGTTGAGTTTATGACACCATGTTAATTGACGAATTTCTTCTTCACCGTCCAATACTTCAAGATAATTTGTGACTGCTGCTCTAACATCGGTAATTAATCTTTTAAAGTTATTATTTTGCCCTATTTCGCCAATATAAAACGAATCTCTTTGTATATAATCTATTTTATCAACATCTAACTGACATTGTTTGTTTGCTATAATCTGGTAGTACCATTTATTTACATTTTCTTTTGATGGATTAATTAATTCACAAATAATGTCAAATTCTTCGTCGCTAATATCTAAATTATATTTTTCTATCATATTTTTAAATATATCACATCCCCGTTCTTCATGTTCTTTCTCACCTTTCAAAATAACATAATGGTCCCATAAGTGACTAAAAGGACCATGGCCAATATCGTGAATTAACCCAGCTATCTCTATCAACTCTATATCTCTTTTAGAAATATCTAAATACGGCTGATTTTTTTTTATATTTTCTATCATTGTTTTACCAAGATACGATACGGCAATACTATGTTCAAATCTTGTATGCGTTGCACTTGGAAAAACATAATTTGTTGCACCCAATTGTTTTAAATCGCGCAATCTTTGAAATTCGGGAGTGTCAATGATTTTTTGAATGTTTTCACTTATTGGTATAAAACCATGAATTGTATCATAAATCTTTTTTACCTTCGCCATGTTTATTATTATTTGTTTTAATTAAAAACAAATAATAAAATATATCAATTTATTATTGCATTTTTTTGAATTCATTCCAACTAATAGACTTTGCTTTTCTTGTTTTTACTGGTTTCTTTTTATTTTTTTTATCTAATTTATTACCTTCTCTCATGGCACTATCGATATAAATTTCTTTTAGTATTTTACCAACCTCAAAACTCGCTTGATGCTGGTCACATTCACCTTCTTCTATCTTTTCCAAAACTAACAAAAATTTATGAAATAGATTTAAGTCAATGTTATCCTTATAAATTTTATTGAATATATTTGTATAATTTTTATATAAAAAAGAACATTGTTTTTCTACCATATTGCGTAAATTTTTACCATTTAATCTTGTATATTTTGTTTTTAATTCTATCATTTTAGTAATTTCTTCTCTAATTTTTTTACTATGTTTTAAGTCTCTTATTTTATCCGTCGTTGATTCATACTTGTATTCTTTAACTAAATTTTTCAAATCTATACTTTCTGTTTTATTCATTAAAATATTTATTTATTTTGTTTTTATATTTATATTTATATAATATATATGGTTAAGGGAAATAATAAACGAAATCGTACACGAATGAAAGGCGGTGCTGTGGATTTTGACACAGTAGAAATTAATAATACTGGTTGTTCCACATCTAGCGAATGTGCAACTGAACAAATGGCAAAGCAAGACGCCGGAGCAAATGAACAAATAAATATGAAAAATCAAATGGGTGGTTCTCAATCAGTTTTAGCGCAAGAAGTCGATGGTTCTTCTGACCAAGATGCAGCTTTACAACAACAAATACAAAAAACAGCTTACCAGGGACAAGCAAATGCCGAGTTTGATAATAATGCAGGAAAAATTGGTGGTACACGCAGAAAACGCAGAAAACGCAGAAAAAGCAGAAAAAGCAGAAAAAGCAGAAAAAGCAGAAAGCGTAGAAAAAGCAGAAAAAGCAGAAAAAGCAGAAAAAGCAGAAAAAGCAGAAAAAGCAAAAAACGCAGAAAGCGTCGAAAAAGCAAAAAAAGAAAATAATTTTATTATTTAAAATTTTATTATTTAAAATAAAATTTTAAATAATAAAATAATTGTATATTTTAATAATACCCGATGAGTTATTTTTATGATGTAATGTCTTCATTTTTAATATTATTAATTTTTGGTATAATATTTTTAGGATTAATTATAGCGGCAATGGCAAAAAATATAGAAAAAAATTGGCCCAAATATAAGTGTAATCCAATAGTAATACCCATGGCAGGATATCTTGGGAAAGATGCAGTAAAAAACTTCACAGAATGTATTGGAGATATTCAAGGTGGTTTTATGGGATTATTTTTAGCGCCTCTAAAATACATTATGGCGATGTTAGCTGGTTTAGGTGCAACGATTATGGAATCCGTTGAAAATGTAAGAGGGATGTTTAATTCTTTGGTTGATGGTATTTTAAATATGTTTGGTTCTATTTTAGGTATATTTTTAAACATTGGAATACAAATGCAATTAATGATGGTAAATATTAAAAATTTAATTATGAAAATTGTTGGTATTTTATATACATTTGGTCTTTTTTTTGCAAGCGTTGCCATAACATCAAAAAGCATTATGAAAGGACCAATTGGAGACTTACTTAATGCTTTTGGTTGTTTCCCCCAAAATACAAAAATAAAATTATTAGATGGGACATATAAAGAAATGTCGAAATTAAATCTAGGTGATAAGTTGATTTCGGGTGGCAGTGTTCATGCCATATTAAGGGTAAGAGGTAGTGAAAAAAATAAATACTATAAGATTTATAGCAATGAATTAAAAGATTATATTTATGTTACTGGTGACCATTTAATAAACGATAAAGGTAAATTTAAACCAGTAAAAGATTATAAAGAAGCAATAAAAACAAATAAATGGGATAAAGAAATGAGTTGCTTGGTAACAACAAACAATTTAATACCAATTGGGGAGTATATTTTTTGGGATTGGGAAGATTAAATTTATAATATTATCCTATTACTATATAAATGAATAATATTAACAAATTAAAGAAATTATTATTATTAATGGAAAAACAAAACAATTATTTTTATATACATGGTGGTGATATACTAATAACGTTTTTTTCATTATTAGTAACATGGGGTGTTTTCTCATATCTTTCTTTAAAAAAAAAACAAAATTATTATAAAAAAAATTGGCCAAAACATAAATGTGACCCAGCGATTACACCATTTGCTGGATTTTTAAATCCACCACCCGGTAGTAATTTTAAAGAAAAGATGGATTTCACGGTAAAAAATTATGCAATTTGCAATATGAATATTTTACAATCAAATGTTGGATTGTTTACAAAACCAATGAAAGGTGCTCAAAGTATGATAGCTTTTTTATTGATGATAGCACTTTCTTCTTTAGATTTTTTAAGAAATATTTATAATATTATCAGGAATGTTTTTATGGATATTATTAGTAAATTATTTGGAAAATTTGCGAATGTAATGATTCAACTGCAATTATGGTTGGCAAATCTAAAAGACACGTTTTGGAAAGTAGGTGGAACGCTAATTAGTTTCTTCTTTTTTGGATTAGCATCAATGTATACAGCACTATCTGTATTAAATAATTTAGTAGCTGTTGTTTTAATTATTTTAGCAATTGTTACAGTTGTTTGTTTATTTTGGTTAGCCATGATTTATATCAACCCATTTTTGGGTGTCCCATCATTTATATTGTGGTCTATAACATATTTGGGTATGGCTGTTCCTCTTATTATTGTTGCCGTTTTTGCAGCAATAGTTAATGGAACAGCAAAACAACAGCAGTGTGATGCTGACCCAAATTGCTGTTTTCATGGAGAAACTTTGGTGCAAACCGAAAATGGAGAAAAAAAGATGCGTAATATAAAAATAGGTGAAAAGTTGAAAAATAATAATATTATTCATTCCATTATGAAAATAAAGCCCAACGAACCACTCTATAATTTAAATGATGTTTTGGTTTCAGGCAACCATTATTTTTATTGTAAAGAAAATGGTTATATGAAAGTAAAAGATTCAAAATATTCAAACATAACAGACGTTAAAACTGATTATTACTATTGTTTAATTACATCAAATAAAGAAATTATTATAAATGATACTAAATTTTGTGATTGGGATGATTTGGATATTACGGATACGTTGCAAATAAAAAATATGTTTAATATTGATAATATTGATGAATTGAATGATAAATTTAATACTTGTTTTAATCCAAATACAATTATTTATTTAAAAAATAACAAAAAGAAAATAAAAAATATTAAAATAGGAGATGAAATGATTGATGGAAGTATTGTCGAATGTATTATAAAAACCAAAGAACCGAAAAATGTTAAGCAATATAATATCAATAATAAAACTATTATTGGAAAAAATATATATTTTTCAAATTTAGGAGATTTTAATAAAATGAAAGAAAAAATAGTTAAATCAAAAGGAGAACTAATTTATTATTCAATAATTACCAATACAGGTATATTAAATGTTGAAAATATTGAGGTGAAAGACCATAATTCCGTTTTGGATACACTTATTGATAAATTCAACAGAAACTTTTAATAATTTAAAATATTTTTTAAGAAAATTTAAATTAGAGAGAATTATATTATCTTTTTATTATGTATAATATGAAAATGAAACTTTTTGGCTATAAATGTAGATTAGAAATTATGGTAATATGTGTTATCATTGGTATTTTTATTGGTGTTAATACTATGTGCGGTTGTTCTTGTGGAAAAAAAGAGGGATTTGTTTCACCAAGTAGACCAGCACAAGTTAGCGATAATGGTATGGGTATCGGTGTTCCGGGACAAAATGGCGGCGACGAAACTTGGAGAAAACATATGCCTAATAATTCTGAAATGAAAATGAATAATACTAATATACAAAGTATGTCATTTTTTGCAAATAATGACTTTACCGCCGATTGCTGTAGTTACTCGTCTTATAGTGGAAGTGGTGGGTGTGCTTGCATTACACCGGAACAAATTAAAACTTTAGATAATAGAGGAAACAATTGCAGTGGAGCCGATTGCACTATTTAATTATTATCTTTCAAATTTAAATTACATTTATCACAATAAATAATAAGCTGGCTCCCTTCACCATATTTATTATCTATATAATCCTTTATCCAATTATGATTACATTCTTCTCTAATAATTTCTTCCGTATTTTTTATAACCTCTTTTAAATTTATAATTTCTTGTTGTTTTCGCCATAATTCAGTTGTTAAAAATTCTCTATTTTTTATAAGAGTTGTTATCATTATAACTTAATATATATATTTTTTTTAATATTTTTTTTAATATTAAAAAAAAATATTAAAAACCTTTCAAATATTACATATCTTTAAATCCATTCGTGTGCATTTTTATACAATTAACGTAGCCAAGTTTTTTATGATATGTAAATTTACTTCCATTTGATGCTGAATTGTCTTCATTATTTATTTCGATATAATTTTTAATATTATCCGTTGTTGAATCGGTTATTGTTTCAGGAATGCTGTTATTCATTATAATATTTCCTGTATATGCATTGCTAATATCAGTATTATATTCATTATTATTTTTAATAATTGCACATTTATTTTCACTAAATTTTTCAATATCAAAATTACTACTTAAATCAGGGTTTGCAGTTACACATTTATTATTTTGATAATAGTCAAAATACCCCTTTGTTAAATTAATTAAATTTGAGTGATTATTGACTTTAGTAATTTTATTTCCTTTAATGCACGTTATTTTATTTTTTACAGGATTATTTGATAAATCATAGAACAAATTAAAATTTCTCTTCCTTTCTATGTATTCTTTAGCTGTTTTATTTTGATTACTATTTCTAAATATATTCATATTATGTATAATAAAGATAAATTAAAATCTTATAATTTATTATATTTAAATGGATAACTTAAATTATGATTTGGATAATTATTCACAAAATGATTTATGCGATATGTTTGATATCACAATAGATGAAAATTTTGACAAAACGTTATTAAATGGTAACTACAATAAAATGATTACTAACGTAAAAGGTGAAATACATATCCCAGAAGAAGAAAAAGAAAATATTTTAAAATTTCTAGATAAGGCTTTTAAAAAATTATTGGAAAAAGATGCTGAATATAAATTAACAGAAGGAAACTTCATGCCAAATTTAGAAAAAAATGACATTTTTTCAAAAGAAAAACCAGTTATTAAAAAAGAATTCAAAAAAGAATTAACTTCTTTAATAAATCCAATTAAAACAAGATATGTGACAAAATTATTAAATGTTAATACATTGTTCAGGAAAAATTATTATATGCAAAAATCGACCGACTTTATTATTGATTTACCCGAAACATTAAAAAATGTCACTAGCATAACGCTTTCCAATACAGAAATACCTAATACAATTTATTCTTTTTCTTCGGATACCGGAACAAATGAGTTTACTATTGAGACCTATGATGGGAATTATACTAACAAAAAAACTACGACGGTGCGTATCAAAAATGGTAATTATTCAGCAAAAGAACTTGTTGATTATTTAAATAAATATATTTTTTCAAAAGATACAACATTGAAAAGAATTGCATGCAATTATGATAATATTACTAAAAAAATATCATTTTTTAGAGATACTAGAATTGATGTATCCGGTGGAATAGGAGACGCAAATATTTTATTTTTCAACATTGATTGGAGATTAAAAGACAAACCAAATCGCTCTATACAATTAAATATGGGATGGATTTTGGGATTTAGAAAAGAATATTATTCTTATGAAGATGACTATGTTGATATTAGTAAAGTATCTTTTGATAAAGGAGAGGGTTTTGAGGCAGAAAGTTGTTTTCAAAATTTAAATGGACAAAGATACATTTTTCTCTCCATTGATGATTTTAATAAGAACTATTCGAAAATGTTATTTTCGCCATTTGAAGATTCTGTTATTAATGACAACAACATATTTGCAAAAATAAATAATGATAGCGATACCTTTGATTATACAAATGGAGATGTTGATTATCAATTCAAAAGACAATACTTTGGTCCCGTAGACCTTATGAAATTGCGTGTAAGATTATTGGACGAATATGGTCGCGTCGTTTCGCTTAATAATGCTGATTACTCATTTACAATTAAAGTTGAACAACTTTATAATTTAAATGCTACAGAATAATTATACTTTTCTACTTTTAGAAAAAGTAGGACAAAACAACGAATAAAAATAAAAAATTTAAATTTTTATTTTTATTTAATTTTTTTGTCCTACTTTTCCCAAAAGTAGTGGGGGGTTAAGGGGGTCTCCCCCTACATGTACATACCAAACGGGATAGACTCTTTATCATTTTGTTTAATTAATTTATCAACTATTTCGATGGTAACCTCAAATGGAAATTCAACATTAATAAATTCTTCTTTTTCAAATAATGTTGTATCTTTTTCCATTAAACGGAATAAGTTTAATTTACTATAAATTATTTCCAGGCATCTTTTTAAATTACGCACACCTTTCTCTTTACAAGTTAATTTATCAATAATATGTTCAAAAACACCTTCTGCAAAGGTTACCTCTCCATTTTTAAAATTAATATTTTTTTCAATATTTGAAATTAAGTAATCATTGGCAATAACATTTTTCTCTTTTTTATCATATCCCTTTGTCCTGATTTGATACATTCTATCTTTTAAAATGGCATTCACTTTGTTTTCATGGTTATAACTAAATATAAATAACGCCTTGCTTAAATCAAAATCCAAATTCGAAAAATACTTATCATGAAATTGTGAATTTTGCGTCGTATCTGTAAGATGTGTTAATATACCAATAATTTCCTCACCTTTTGGTGTGTTGCTTACTTTATCCAATTCATCAAAATAAAACACAGGATTCATACATTTGCAATTAATGATTGTATCTACAATTTTTCCCCAAATACTACCTTCATATGTGTATGAATGCCCCTCTAAATAACTACTATCTGTAGCACCACCTAAAGGAATGAAAGAGAATGGTCTATTTAAAATTTTACTAATACCTTCTTTTACAAGAGTAGTTTTACCAGTTCCCATTGGACCTTGGATTGCAATTGCAGTTCCAACCGCATTTGGGTTACTAATCCAACCACCAATCATTTGCATAATTTGCATTTTCGCGTCATTTAAACCATAAACGCATTCATCAAGGATTTTTTTGGAATTTTTCATAAAATCTTGACTTTTTTTAAGACCATCCTCTAATTTAATAGGCAAAGAAGCATATTTACCAAAAGGAATATTCATAAAAGTATCAACCCATAGTTTATTTTTATAATAATCCCCCGTGCTTGGGTCCATCATAGATAATAAATTAACTTTTTTCATAGCAATGGCCTTAATTTCGGGTGCAATTTCTGATTCAATTAATGCAATTTTATATGGTTTTTTTACAGTGGAAACTTTATTAATTTCAACTAAATTCTTTAATATATTTTTTTGCTCTTTAATTTTCATATTTTTAAAATATGAAAAATCATTTGTCACATTTTTTTCACGAAGAAGTTTCTTTAATCTTTCTGAATTTAATGTTTTTAATTTTTTTTCTCTTTTTTTTTCAATGCTTTCTTGTTCTTCCTTTAACTCTTTTTCGTAATTTTCAACCTTTTTGTCAAATTTTTTCGGATTTGACTTTTTTAATAAAAGTAAATGTTTTATATCTTTTGGTATTTTATTAGTAGACTCACCATTATATTTTTCAACAATGATGTTTTCCCTAACTCTTATTAGCGGTTCAAAATCATCATTTTTTAATGTAATATCATAAAACTTTTTATTTTTATAAATTTTTGTAATGACTCCTATATATTTTTTTTCCCAAGTTCTCTTTTTCACTTTTACATAATCTTTAACTTTTAATTTATTTAACATTTTCTTTCGTTCTTTATCTTTCTGCAATAACTTTTCTTCTTCTTTTCTCATAGCTTTTTCCCATTCTTCTTCTGTAACATCAACTACATTTTTCTCATATATTTCTTCATAATCTGTTTCTTGGTCAGTTTCGCAATCATCATTATTTTCATATTCGTCATTTTGATATTCGTCGCCAAAAGTATAAACAATACTAAACTTTGCTGGATTCATCATCATATTATCAAATTCATCTTCCTCTTCTTCTTCATCTGTTGGAAATTTATAAGAATCATTTTTAATTACCTTTTTCACTTTTTTTTTGGTATTTTTCTTGGTATTTTTATTTTTATTTGTATTTTTATTTGTATTTTTATTTGTATTTTTATTTTTATTTTTCATTTTATTAGTATTTTTCATTTTATCAAAAGCCTTTTTTTTAATTGATTTCTTTTCATTTTTCCCACTTTCATTTTTCCCAATTTTTTCATTTTTGATTTTCGAAGATAAATATGATGATGGAAACAATGTATTTAAAAATTTCTTATATTCTTCAGAATCATTTAAAATATCCATTTCATCAGTTTCATCTGGGATATAATCACTATCATCTTCATCGCTATCCGAAAAAACAAGTTCTCTTTTTGCCTTTGTTTTCATTTTATTTTTTTGCATTGATTTAGGAGAATTTTCATCATCGCTCATTATTAATATTCAAATATATAATATTTTTTTTAAATGAATTTTAAAATCAATTTTAAAATTCATTTAAAATTTTCATTTTTTTAAATTTTTCATTTTTATATTTTTAAATTTTTCATTTTTAAAATCAAAATTTAAAAAAATAAATTGATTTAAAAAATATAAACTAAATATTCTATTATAAATATAAAGGATGTTTAATAATGATACAAATAAAATTAAATCTTCTAAAATTATCGGTATTCAATTTAGTGTTTTAAGTCCTCAAGATATAAGAAAAGGTAGTGTTGCTGAAATTAATACAAGAGATACTTATATAAATAATAAACCAGTATTGAATGGATTATTTGACCCAAGAATGGGTGTTATAGAAGCTGGATTAATTTGCCCAACCGATGGTTTGGATTATATTCAAACTCCAGGGTATTTTGGTCATATTGAGTTAGCAAGGCCTGTGTTTTATATCCAATATATTAATACTTTAATTAAAATATTAAGATGTATTTGTATAAAATGTGGTAAATTAAAAATTAGCAAAAAAAAATATGATTTCCTTATGAATAAACCACCCAAAAAAAGATGGGATTTCATTTTTAGTCATGCAAATAAAGTTAAAAGATGCGGCGACGAAACAGAAAATGGCTGTGGATGTAAACAACCAAAAAAAATATATAAACAAGACTTATCTGAAATTTATGCAGAATGGGAAAATACGGATGGTATTAAAAATAGCGAGGGTGTTGTAAATAATAAACCAACCATAAAATTAACAGCAGAAACAGTATTAAGAATTTTAAAAAGAATGACAAACGAAGATATTGAATTTATGGGATTTAGTCCTATATGGTCGAGACCAGAATGGTTTATATGTCAAGTGTTAGCTGTTCCACCACCAGCAGTAAGACCATCTGTTAAACATGATTCGCAACAAAGAAGTGAAGATGATATTTCTCACATCATTGTTAATATTATTAAGGCAAATAAAACATTACAAGAAAAAATTCAGCAGGGTGCCCCTGCAAAAGTTATTGACCCATGGACAACAGTATTGCAATATTATATTGCAACGATGATAGATAATAAAATTCCTGGGTGTTGTCCCGTGGCTCAACGTTCTGGTAGAGCTTTAAAATCTATTAAAGAAAGACTTGTTGGGAAGCAAGGTAGGGTTAGAGGGAATTTGCAAGGAAAAAGAGTTGATTTTTCAGCCCGTTCTGTTATTTCACCAGATGCTAATTTAAGTATTAAGGAATTGGGAGTTCCTTTAAAAATAGCAAAAAACATTACATTTCCAAATAAAGTCAATAAAAGAAATAAAAAATATTTAAAAAAGTTAGTTTTGAATGGTCCTGAAAATTATCCTGGTGCAAATATTTTGGAAAGAAAAAACGGTGATAGTATATCTTTGAGATATGTGAATAGAGAAACTTTGGAATTATATGAAGGTGACGTCGTTCATAGACATTTGGTTGATGGCGACCCTGTATTATTTAATCGACAACCAACCCTTCATAGAATGAGCATGATGTGTCACACTGTAAAAGTTATGAGGGTTGGTAATACATTCAGGATGAATGTTGGTGATACAAAACCATATAATGCGGATTTTGATGGCGATGAAATGAATATGCATGGTCCGCAAAGTGAAATGGCACAATGCGAATTGCTTGAATTAGCTGCAGTGCCACACCAAATTATTAGCCCAGCAAACAATCAATCCATTGTTGGTATTTTCCAGGATTCATTATTGGGCTGCTATAGATTTACGAGAAAAGATATATTATTTAATGAAAGAACTGCTATGAATTTATTAATGTATAATAAAAATATCGATTTGGACATTTTTAAAAAATCATCCATAGATAGTTTTAATTTACTATCACAAATACTACCACCACTTAATTGTAAATTTCCCAATAAACAATTTTCGTCTGATGAAGATAAAAAAACAACAAATAAAATTATTGAAATTATTAATGGAAAATATACTCGAGGTCAAATTGATAAAGGTGTTTTGGGTGGGAAATCTACCGGTTTAATTCAATCAATATTTAATGATTATGACCATAAACATGCAACGTTATTTATCGATGAATTGCAATCAATTGTTACAGAATATATGAAATTGTCATCTTATAGTGTTGGAATTCATGATTTAATTGCAAATGATGAAACAAACGATAAAATTTATGAAGCTGTTTCAAAAAATAAATTAAATGTAAAAAAATTAGAGAATCAATTGCATTTTGATGTATTTGAAAATAATTCAGGAAAAACAAATAATGTAGAATTTGAAACACAAGTAAATTCTATATTAAATAAAGCACAAGAAGAAGCTGGTAAAATTGGTAGAAAAAGTTTAAGCCCCGACAATAGATTTGTCATTATGGTCAATGCTGGGTCAAAAGGTAATAATATTAATATTGCTCAAATGATTTCATGTTTGGGACAGCAAAATGTTGATGGGAAACGAATTCCATATGGTTTCGATGATAGAACTTTGCCACATTATACTAAATATGATGATTCACCGGAAGCTAGGGGGTTTGTTGAAAACTCTTTTATACAGGGTTTAACGCCGGAAGAACTCTACTTTCATGCAATGGGTGGTAGAACAGGTCTTATTGATACTGCTGTTAAAACAAGTTCTACTGGTTATATTCAAAGAAGACTTATCAAATCATTGGAGGATTTATCGGTAAAATATGATATGTCTGTAAGAAATAATAAGAATAAAGTTATACAATTTCAATATGGCACCGATGGTATAAATACAATGAGGGTAGAAAATATTAAGTTACCAATTGTTTCAATGTCGATGGAGGAAATATATGCTCATTTTCAAATACCGAACTCAAAAGATGTTAAAAATTTTATGATTTCAAATTATAACAAAGAAACTCAAAAAAGATTTAAAAAACAAAAAAAAGATTTAATTAAAAAAACAAAAGATGTATTGGCAATGATTATTAAAAAAAGGGATGATATCGCCAAACATGTATTCAATAATGAAGATAATATTAATATTTATATTCCTGTAAATTTTTACAGATTAATTAATAATGTTCAAAACAACTTATTTATTACAAATAACAATATGGTTGATATCACACCACTCGAACTTTATGAATTAATTGAAAATAAATTAAAAAGTATGTCTACTAATATTTATGTAAAACCAAGTGAATTATTCAAAGTCGCATGGTATTATTATTTATCACCTAAAGATTTATTAACTGTAAGACGCTTCAACAAAAAAGCTGTTATTCATCTGTTAAATATTCTCGAATTTAACTACAAAAAATCTATTGTTAATCCAGGTGAAATGGTTGGTATGGTCGCCGCGCAGAGCATCGGCGAACCAACGACCCAAATGAGTAAAAATTATGACAGCATAAATGCTCTCATAAAAATTCACAGACGAGGAAAAAATACAATAGTCAGTCACAAAAAATACAAAATCGGAGAATTATGTGACAGTTTTATTGAAAAATATCCAGAATACACCTTCCCCACAGGACACCCAGATAGTGTTGAAACGCTTTTGGACAAATTAGATGAAGAATATTATATTATGGGTGTAGATGAAAATGAAAAAACATCTTGGAGTAGAATTTCACATTTCAGCAGACATCCAGTAAATGGAAATATGATGACGATTACAACTAAAAGTGGTCGTAAAGTAACTACTACATTAAGTCATAGTCATTTGACAAGACAAGACCACAAGGTACAACCTATCAAAGGGAGCGACCTAGAAGTAGGTATGAGAATACCCGTTTGTAAGCACATTGATAATGATTTTATTAATAAAACAGTTCAGATTGGAGAAAATACAATTGTCTTGGATAAATTATTTGGTTGGTTTATTGGTGCATATATCGCCGAAGGAAATTGTAATAGTAATAGTGTTTGTATTACAAATATCTCACAACATTACATTGATATGACAACAATTGTAGGGGAAATGTTTGGCGCTAAAGTAAAAGTAAATAGAAGACCAGGTGAATATGGTCCGGGAGCTACAACATCTTTCATATGCAAAGAACTCGCCGAATTTCTCGTGAAAGAATGCGGTCCAAATTCATTTGAAAAGAAAGTTCCTGATTTCATATTCACTGCACCATTGGAATGCAAAGCGGCGTGTATTCAAGGATATATGGACGGGGATGGAAATATTAATTGTGCTAAACATTCAAAAGAAATTAGAGGTTGTTCTCGCAGCCAACAATTGGTGAAAGACATGGGACTATTGTTGAATTATTTCGATATTTTCGTAACATTCCGTGAAAATGTAAGACAAAAGAAACCATTTTATCATTTCGCAATTGCGCATAGTTATGCTAATTTATATCAACAAAATATCGGTTCTGTTTTGAAGAAAGATAAATTGCAAGAATTATGTGAGTATGGTAATCGTGAAAACGCACATAGTTTATCAAATGACGTGGATAAGATAGAAGGGTTGGGCGAAATCATTGCAAAATGTGGAAAAGATTTGAAACTACCGGGACAAAGTAGAAACTATGGGCGCTGGAAAAAGAAACCAACTATTGGTAGAAGAACATTAGAAAAATACATTAAAACATTTAAAGAAGCTATAGGTGAAAGACGCGTTTTGCAGGAGGAAATGGAAATTTTGGAGCAAGCTGCTAATTCAGGAATTATTTGGGATGAAATCAAACATATTGAGATTTATACACCAGACCAAAAAGAATATGTATATGATTTTACAGTTCCCAAGAATCAAACATTTATGGAAGACAATGGTGTCATTGTGCATAATACATTGAACACTTTTCATTTTGCAGGTGTAGCTAGTAAATCAAATGTTACTCGTGGTGTTCCAAGAATTGAAGAAATTTTGTCATTATCGGAGAACCCGAAAAATCCATCAGTTACTATTAAATTAAAGAAGGATGATGAAACAAAATTAGAAAAGGCACAAGAAATTAAATATGATTTGGAATATACAAATTTGCGAGATATTACTGAAGTGGTATCAATATGTTTTGACCCCAATTTAAAATCAACGAATATTCCAGATGACGAACGTATATTAGAAGAATATTTAGAATTTGAAAAAATGATGGAAGATTGTGGTGCAAATAGCGAATATTCAGAGAATGATAAATTTTCAAAATGGATTATAAGGTTTGAATTATCAAAAGAAGATATGTTAGAAAAAAATATAACAATGGATGAAGTTCATTTTGCTATTAAAAACAGTCTTAAAAATAAAATACATTGTGTTTATAGTGATTTTAATAATGACAATCTTATTTTTAGAATTAGAGGTATTAATTTATCAAACAATAAGAAGAAGACATTGGACCAAAGTGATGAAATTCATATTTTAAAGAATCTACAAAATAACGTGTTGGATAACATTATTCTGCGTGGTATTAAAAAAATTCCAAAAATTATTATTAGGAAAGTTACAAATGAATTGACGGTAAAAAATGGTAATTATGTTAAAGAAGAAAAATGGGTTCTTGATACTGTTGGGACAAACTTAATTGATATTTTGGCAGTAGAAGGAATTGATTCAAACAATACTATTACAAATGATATTCAAGAAGTTTACAGGACACTTGGGATTGAAGCTGCTAGACAAGCAATATTGAACGAACTGCAAGAAGCCATTTCATTTGACGGTACATATATTGATGACCATCACCTTACGATGCTTGCAGACAGAATCACAGCCACAAAAAAAATGGTTTCTGTATTTAGACATGGTATTAATAATGATGATATTGGACCTATAGCAAAGGCAAGTTTTGAAGAAACACCTGAAATGTTTCTTCGCGCGGCAAGACATGCCGAATTAGATTTAATGACTGGTGTATCATCAAATGTGATGGTTGGACAAGAAGGATATTTTGGCACGGGTTCGTTCCAGATTTTATTAAATTTAAAATCATTATTGAGTGAAACATCAAAAATCAAAGAAAAACAATTAGAAAAAGAAGAAAATATTGACGACCAATTAATTATTGATTCGCCTGATGATCCATGTAGTAAAGATAAGATAATAATTGATTCTAATATTGATAATGATACTGTTGTTAATTCTGGAAACGTTGCTGATGATTATCAAATAGATTTTTAAATTTATAAAAAATTTCAAATAAGATTATTCTTATATATTTTTTTATTAATATTATATAATGTTAATAAAAACTATAATAAATAAAATTAAAACAGAAGATGATGTAAAATTAATTTCACCATGCTTTATTTTGTATGATACTACTCTGGGTAATTATTTAAAATCTGACATTTATTATTTCAATGATATTGTTATAAATTATAATCACGATTATGATGAAGAAGAAAAAACAGTTAAAAATTTGTATATAAAAGCAAAAAAAATTAAAAATACTTTAGAACGATTTATTAAAAAACTGAAGATTAAAATATATAAAAAATATGAATTTGATAAAGATTTAAGGTTCGTTCCTTTAAAAAATTATGATAATAATGAAATCGTTCAAATTATTGAAAATAAAACAGTATACTCTTTCAGGACATTGGATTTAATTCATCTTTTGAAAATTTCTCTTTACAATAGTGAAAACATGTTTCCAATTCCTTTAAAATTAAAAAATCCTTATACAAATATTTTTTTTAAAAAATATAATTTATATAATATTTTAATTGCATTCGGTAATACAAAATTTATTTTGCCTGAAATTATTTTAAATTATTATAAAAGTGATTTTGATATGGTTAAATTTAAATTAAAAGCTTATCCATTATTGAAAGAAAATGCAATTAATAATTATATAAAGGTAGGGTATATTTCCGAATTATATGATTATATCATTTCACTATGTCACGATTTTAGAAAGGAGACAAATTATACATTGGTTAAAACAAGCCTGAATATTTTTAAAAAGTCGAAAATGGTTGATATTTTTAAAAAATGTTTAAAGTTTTATTTAAAAAAAAAATATTTATCCAATCCTTTAAAAAAAGATTATTTTGAGGATAAATGTCTTAAAGAGCTAAAAAAAATTACAAAAAAATATGGAACCGATAAAGAATTTTTACACTTAAATAAATTAGAAAGCATAAGATATGAAACTTCTGAATTAATAAGCGGATTAAATACTTTAGAGGCCATGACTAGTAATAATAATTTAGTAACCATTCCATATGATAATACTTCAAACGTTGCCAATACTTCAAACGTTGCCAATACTTCAAACGTTGCCAATACTTCAAACGCTGCCAATACTTCAAACGTTGCCAATACTTCAAACGAAAATATCCTGTTAACTGAATCGAATAACACTATAAATGGTATAATTAATAATGCAATGAATGATGTTTCAAGTTTAACTACTGGGCAAAATACTATTATATCTCCGGATAATTTTATATACAGGAGGCGTTCTACAATATACTTACCACCGATAAACAGAGACCCTTTTGTGCCGTCAACTGAATTACCTCGCTCACCTAATAATAATAATAGAAATTTAAGACATTCAAATAATATTAGAAATAGATTAAATTTTGGTTTTAGATAATATTATTTTCCTTTTCTTTCCACCATTTGAGACAGACTTTCTAGTTTTCAAAATCTTTTTATTATTTTCCATATATTCTTTATTATAAAGAGTTTCTTCTTTTTTAAATTTTTTAAATTTGCTCATTGTTAAAGTTAAATAATCGTTTATATTTTTTATTTTTATGATGTTTTCATTATTTATATCATCCAATATATCATTATCAATTGATATACTATTTCTATGTTCCAATATACCTATATTTGGTATAAGATTATTTTCTTTGGGATTTTTATAATCATATAATTTATAATTTTCCAATAAAATAACAAATGTTTTATCCGAAGCTATATCAACCAATATTGCATTATTATTGATAGACCCTAATTCAGTTCTAGATATTATCATTAATCTTATATTATAATGCAATGCTGCTATAATGAATTCAAATTCTGTTAAATAGTATATTTCATTAAAAAATAAAGTTTCAAAGTTATTTTTTCCAATATAGTTATAAAGTTGCATTTTATTTGATAATTTATATATTTCTTTAATATTCTTTTGTTTTTTTTTATCAGTATATAATTCTTGTATTGAATTTGCTAATTGTTTTTTAAAATCATTGATACCAACGTGTTCATTTTGGTGAAGCTTTACTATATTTAAAATTATTTGAAAACTACATATTTCTGTATTAAAAAATTCTATTATTTTAAATCTATCTTTATTCAATTCATTGAACTCTTTATACTTTTTTAAGCTAATTTTTCTATTGAAAAAATCAGGATTTATACATTTAATTGCACTTTCGTATATATCTTTTTCAAATAAAGACTTTTGTATAGTATCTTTATTTGTAAATCTTTTAGAGCCCATTTTAGAGCCCATTTTAGAGCCCATTTTAGAGGATTCCAACAGTGTCAATGATTCTTTATTTTGGGATTCAATACTATTTCTGTTCATTTCTTCTAGCATTTCGAAGTTAAAATCATATTTTGCGGTATCATTGGGTTCTATTTCATCATAAGAATTTTTTATATTAGCAAATTTATTAAATGTTTTCATGTGAATGTTTTGAAAATATTCTTCTAACAATATTTCTTCCAATAAAAGGATTTCATTATTATTTAAATTATAATTTACTTTTTCGAAAGATAAATATACATTGCTTTGTATAATATATTCCCTGATTTTTGGAAATCTTATTAATTCATCACTTAATCTAAAAAAATAAATATCAAAATTATTTTCACCACTTAATAGGTTTTTTTCAGGAAGAATTAATTTACATGTTTCATTTTCATAAATACAGTTATTATTGTTTTCTTGACAAACATTTTGATTTTCATTAAAACATGTTGAAATATTTTTTAAATTATCATAATCGTTTGTGGGTATATCTGCAAACTTAATATAATTATTCATTATTTTTATTATAAAATTATTAACTTCTTCCAAAAGAGAAATATAGTCTCTATTTTTATTTAATATAATTATTAGTTCATCTTTATTTTCTTTATTTTCCATATTTTTCAATAATATCTTTAATAGATTTCTAAAAACATTATAAAATTTTGATTCTAATTCTACCTTTTTTACTGCAATCTTTCTCTCTAAATCTGTATCCTCATTCATTAAAATATTTCTATCAAATGAATATTCGTTCTTTGAATTTATTATTATATATTCGCCGTCTGGGTTCATTCTTAAATTATCATAGGCTATCGGATTTACTGGTATGAATTGGTTGGTTATTGTTAAAATACCAACCAATAACCCTTCATCTACAATTAATCCTTCAATTTTTATTAATAATTTATTATTGCTTATCGTTAATAAATTTTTGATTATTTCTACTGTTTTTTCAAACTCCAAACCATTAAAATTTTCTTCTATGAATTCATAATCGTAATCATCTAATATTTTCGATGGTTTTACTGGTAAGAAAAAGTCATTATTATCATAATTAATAAGTATACCTATAACTTGGGTATTAAAATTAACTAGTTGTTTAATAATTGGGATTTTTAAAATTTTTAAAATTTCTATAATATCGATTATATAATTATTTTCATAATATGTATATATATTTGGTAAACTTGGTTTAATACCACATTGTTTATTTATCATTAATTTAATATAATTAATGCTCTTTAATAATTCTGGGGAATATTTATCCAATTGATTTATTTCAAAGTATTTTTTAATATCCAATCCAAATGATTTGCTATTGTCATTATGTAGATTTTGCAATGTTAAAATTTCGTATATATTGTTTTCAGAATATAGTATTATGGTTGGTCTAGATGGGAAAAACAAATTTTTTGAATAACGATTTTTTGGACAAATTAATTCTATTTTTTCCAATTGACTATCTTTGGGGTTTATTAATAAAATAATATTTATCCCATTTTCGAATAATAATCCATTAGAACTTTTTGGTTCGCATATTAAATCCCAGAGATATTCATAATTTATTGTGCTTTCGTCGTCTTTTAAATACTTTATAAAATTTCTGTAAGAATTAATGATATAATTTAAATAATCTCTCCAATTCTTTTTACCAACGCTTTTTTTATAAATGGTTGTATTTTTATATTTTTCAATATTAATATTTTTTTTGTTCGATGAAAATATGTCAATTAATGCCCCATTCTGTAATTTTATAAAAGTATCTAACTTTAATTTTGATAATTTTTTAATTAATGTTTTTAAAGAAATAGTATCTTTGTCAACATTTTTTAGATGTAACTTTTTTTTATTATTAAAATCACCATTTATTATATCATTATATGCTGTTGCTATACAAGATAAAAAGGATGTTTTTTGATTTTTATCAACACCTAATCTTAAAATACAATAGTTATTTTTTTTAAGGTTGAAATTATTTCTTGACTGATAGCAAGTATTTTCATTATCATAATTTAAAAATTTTTGGAGTGCTAGAGTTAAATAACCTGTTTGATTTTTATTTAAAGGAAATGCTTCTCTTAATGGTTTTTCATCAATAATTTGAATAGATTTCATTGTTTTTCTCATTTCGAGCCTTGTTTTTTGTAAAGATTTATTCGCCTTTTTATTTGTTTCGCCTTTTGTTTCTCCCTTTGTTTCGCCTGTAGTATTTTCTTCTTGATTGCATGTATAGTGATTAATGACACGTTCGTTTGATGGTAATGGTTTTTCTTGTTTTTCCCCTACGACATTTTCTAAATTTATTTTGCCATTTTTATCTATTTGAAATTCGGGAACGGGGGTTGGTTTCCAAGCATTTTGTAATGTAATTTTTGGAATATCATTTTTTTTTACAACTTTATCTTCTTCGGTATCATAAAAAACCATTTCACTTTTTCCATTTTTTGTTTTCATGTATTTTTTTGTGTATTTACCATATGTGGTCGGTTGTCCATAACAACACGGAATACATAACTTGTCTGGGTGTTTATCTGGTGATAAAAACGATGGATATAATTGTTTATATATCAAAGGATTTTCTTTTGCTGTTTTACTACTTTTTTCTCTATGAACACGCGCATCTGTAAATTCAAATATTCTTTTTCCCTTTGGCACTTTTTTTGCATCTTCTGGAATGAGTGCGTCCCATCCACCACATTCACCATTATTTACTTGTTCTAGACTTAAACTTCTTGATTTACCGTCGTCATCTCTAATACACCAATATCTTGGACATATATAATGATATTTTTTACTACCTGTTCCATAAGTTATGTATTCGTCATATGATTTATTCCCAGACTCTTTATCTTTATCATCTATATACTTTTTTTCCTGTGCTGTCAATATTACAGGAACCTTTTTATATTGCCACCCACATGATTTGGCATATGAATTAAAATTTGGTATATTCTTTTTTAAAAATAACTTTGGGTCACGTTGTTGTAATCTTTTAACAAATAAATTTTTTGAACCAGACAAAGATAATTTTGTTAGGTCAATATCCATTTCATCTCCACCACCAATTGATTCTTGTGATGATTCTTGTGATGATTCTTGTGATGATTCTGACAATTTCACTTTTGTCATATCTTGTATATTTGGTTTTCCATCATTACTACCGTCGGAATCCAAAGACATATTAAACATTGAATCTTCTTTTTTATCAACATTCATTGGTTTCATAGAATCTAGACTACCTAGAGAACTATCCAGAGAACTACCAAGAGAACTATCCAGAGAACTACCAAGAGAACTATTTAAAGGATTTAATATTTTTTTATTTTCATCAATTGGTTTCATAGATTCTGGGCTACCGAGAGAGCTATCGAGAGAGCTACCTAACGAGATTGTTTTTTCTTTCAATGGTTTTGTGGGTGTTGGAGGTTTTGTTGGAGGTTTTGTGGGTGTTGGAGGTTTTGTGGGTGTTATGAGTGGTGTTGGAGGTTTTGTTATGAGTGGTGTTGGAGGTTTTGTTATGAGTGGTGTTGGAGGTTTTGTGGGTGTTATGGGTGGTGTTGGAGGTTTTGGAGGTTTTGTGGGTGGTTTTGGAGGTTTTGTTATGGGTGGTTTTGGAGGTTTTGTTATGAGTGGTGTTGGTGGTTTTGTGGGTGGTTTTGTTATGAGTGGTGTTGGTGGTTTTGTGGTTGGTTTTGTGGGTGGTTTTGTTGCAGGTGGTGTAGGTGATTTCTTTGTTTCTTTCCTTTCTTCATTAAAATCAACTTCATCGTCGTCGTCATCGTCATCGTCGTCATCGTCATCGTCGTCATCGTCGTCGTCATCGTCGTCGGAAACCAATAAATCATCATCAAAATCATCATTATCAGATTCAACATATTCTACTCTACCGGTTCTATTATTTTCCTGTAATTTTACTAAATCGTCGAGGTCTATATCATCGTCTTCTAATTTATCATCGTCTTCGATATCATCCGTTTTTTTTGTGAAACAATTATCTTTTAAATAATCTTTTGGTATTTCATCATTCTTTGTTATAATTGCTATTAGTGCGTTAATATAAATTTCAATAAATTTAATGTATTTAATATTATTTATGTGTTGGATTGTTATTTGCATAACATTATTGTATCCATATCCATAAATATCTACTATTTTTTGTTCTATTTTAATTTCAAAACCGGGATTATCTTTTACATTTATTTTTTTGTTTTGATATTGTTCCATTTGAAAACTTACTTGGCTCTGCCATTCTGCTACTTTTTTAACCGCTTCTTCTTGTGTAAAATTAAAATTATCTTTTACCTTATTTTTTATTGTATTTAAATCAACATTATTTCTCTGTAAAATTGTTATAAAAAAATTAATACTATCCATTACTTGAAAGGAAGAAACTCTTTTATATGTTAAATTAATAATGTCATCGGTTGTAGAAATAATACCATCATTAATGTTAAATACGGGTGATAAACAACCAATAAAATCATTTAAATTTATTTTTTTTTTATATTCAAATGAATAAACATAATTAATATTATTTATTTCAACATTATCATCGTATATATTATCAAACAATGTATATTTATAACCAATATCATTTGTAAAATTGTTTATTTGCATTAAAACTTCATTATTAACTGTTTTTTTTATTATTTCATTTATATTTTCAATATTTTGAGGTTCTATGAATTCTATTTTAATTTCAATATTTCCTTCTGGTGATAATTCGCAAAAAACCTCATTTATATCATCTAAAATAAACAAACCTATTTTTTTTGTCCTTGCTAATGATTTAACCAAACTTTTAATTTTCACCTGTTTATTATTATAATTAACATATAAACTAGGTATTCTTTTTCCATTTGTTGATATATTGTTGGCAGTATAAAGTCTATAAATATTCTCCAAATTATTACCAGAATTGTATTTTATAAATGGTAAATTGGTGTTCGTATTTAATATTTTAAATATTGTTTCCAATGGTATAACCATACTTGAAATGGGGTGGACTGTAATATATATACTTTTTACACCTTTATTCAAATATTCAATTTGAAAATCATTATTTATTTTGTTTAAAAACTTTATTTTATTTTCAATATTATCTAAATTATTTAATCGTTTGTCCTGATTGGATATAATTTCTTCTCTTTTGATTTCTATATCATTTATATTTCTCACATTAAAATTATTGTAAAGTTGTGGATAATAAACTTTCAATAAATATTCTTTTAAATCATTGTTTTTTTCCATGACATCTTTCGCTAAACAAATATATATATTATTATTTAAACAATCACCATATTCAATTAAAGATTTTTTATTTTGCGTTGTAATAGAGGTTAATTCATTTACAATTGTTTCATCTTTATTTTCAACTTCAAATGGATTAGAGATAAAAATATGTTTTTTATTATAATATGCATCAATCCCTATGCTTTTTTTAATAATATTTTTATTTGAAAATTGTATATTTTGTAAATTAGAAAAGTCAGAATAACCATACAATGATTTTTTCTTTTTAATAAATCTCTCGGGATTAAATGGTTCATTGTTTAAAATATCAGTAAAATATATATTTTTTAAAAAATAATTTAATCTTTCGTTATTTAATTCCAAAAAATTATCCTGAATTAATTGATTGAAAATATTTTTTGAGTTAATTTTTTCTTCAAACAAAGAAAACAAATATATTTCGGGAATAGTAGCATTAATATTAGACCATCTTACTAGTTTTTCTTTTATTCTTATTATAGAATCATCTTCATAAATAGATTCTTTAATTATAGAATAATCAATATTATTTAAAGTTATTATATTCCATAATTCGGTGGGTATTAATTCTTTTATGCTTTTATTTAAATCCCCTACAAAGAAATATATATGGTTTATTTTATCACCATCCCATAATATTAAATTAAATATTTTTGACATATATATAAATATATTTATAATTATTTAATTATAAATAAAATGAATATGATTGTGGCATATTGTAAAAATAGAGGAATTGGTATTGGAAATGCTTTACCATGGCATATTAAAAATGAATTAAAATATTTTAAAGATTTAACAACTGCTAACGAAAATGACTGTGTTATCATGGGAAAGAATACTTGGTTAAGTTTACCTAAAAAACCACTGCCAAACAGAACTAATATTATTTTAAGCAACTCTTTAAAAAAAGAAAACTTATCACGAAATACGTTGGTATTTGGTGATAAGGATGAATTAATAAACTTTGTTACTAAAAAAAAATATACACCATGGATAATAGGTGGCGAACAAGTTTACAAATCTTTTATAAATTTAAGAAAATTAGAAAAAATTTACGTTACATTTGTTAATAAAGAATATAATTGTGACACATTCTTTCCAAAAATTCCACAAAATTTCAAATGTATAGGAAAAACAGAATATAAAAAATATAATAATATATTTTACAGATTCGAAGTATATGATAAATTTAGGAATACGCGTTAAAATATAAATATAGTAGGAAAATGACATATATAAAAAAAAATATTTACATATTATATAATGGGAATCATGGAAATTGTAAACGGGGGCCGCAAACGCAGACGCAGAAAGAAAACTGCCAAGAAAACTGCCAAGAAAACTGCCAAACGCAAACGCAGACGCAAAACAGCAAAGAAAACTGCCAAACGCAGACGCAGACGCAAACGCAGACGTTAATAACTTCTAAAATTTAATAAAATGTTTAAATATTTTATTAAAAAAAATTATAAATCATAATAAGGGCTGTCAGTGATGGTCATACCACAATATTGACTAGGTTTTTCTTTATAATTAACAGGTTTATAAATATGTATTTTTTCAGCATTTTGTATTAAATATTTAAAGTTTTCCCAAAATTCAGTAGTGTGACCTATACTTTTTGTTGCTATGTGTGATAACTCGTGAAGAGCTACAAACATTAAAGTATTTTTGTCAATTAACTTATTGCCTTTTTTTGTCGTTGTCGTGCAAAATGCTAATTTTTCTCCTTTATTTTCTGAATAAGCTGTATATTTACTTGTAGGTAATATTTCTTTCACTTTTTGAGGATTAAAATTTTTTACCAAACGTTTAACATTTTCTCTATCAGGATATTTCTCTCCTAAATATTTTACTAATTTATTCATTTTTTGCGTTGTTTCTGCTAATAAATCAGCAACTAATTCTAATTTCGCCCTTTCTCTAACGCAATATTCTTTACCATCAACATTTGAAATAATACATTTTAATTGAAATAAATCAGATTCTCTATAAATTCTAAATATAATTAACAATACAAATCCAATCAATACATAAGTAAATATATCTCGTTTCATATATAAAAATATGATATTTTATATAAAATATAATATTTAATTAAATAATTATTGCGAACCAATTTCTAAATCACGTCTATTGGAATCGGCGGTTATGGTGCTGTTATTCCATGGACCAATATTCATTCTAGGATTCGCTGGTTCACTTCTTAATTGCAAATTAGCATTTCTTAAAGAAGTCCCAACAGTGTTAATACCCTGGAGTGTTCCTGCCGTAAGTAAAGAAACATTTTGCAAGTCACCCGAACCTTGTGGATTCAATTGAGAGAATTCGCTATTTGCATCTCGAGGCAACAATTCTCTGGGGTCTGTTACGTTTTGTTTGACACAACTAGGGGGTAATCCCTGCATGTTTGTGCTCATTCCGGATGCTGGTGCATTTTCAGAGTTAGAACCTTCTGGTCCAGCTGGTTGATAATTATTTTGTTCAGAACTATTTCCAGATGTATTCATTTCAGAATAAGAGTCTAAACTACCACCTTTAGATTTTGAATAAGTGTATAAGAAATATCCACCAACAACTATCGCAACTAGAATTAATACCTGATGTGATTTAAAGTTCTTTAAAATTTTAGATTTTCTTTTCATTATAAATTCTATTAACAAAATAATTTTATTAAAAATTGTATTAATAATATTATTAATCACTAAAATTATCTAAATCTTCACCATCAGAACTTTCTATATCTTCCAATAAATAAAGTTTTTTTATATTATTTGCTTTTAAATATGCCTGTATTGCTTTTTTTTTTGCAATTCTAGCTTTTGTTAAAGCTTTATTATAAATATCTAAATAAACTTCTTTGGGATTTTTTAATTCCATACTGGGTGTATTTTCAGAAATTTCTAAAGTAACCTCTTTTAATAAATCTTTTTCTAAATTATTATTCAAATTATTTTCTAAAATACGTTCTATATTCTTTTCAATATTTTTATATTCAGTTTTTTCAATGTTTTCAATGTTTTCAATGTTTTCAATGTTTTCAATGTTTTCAATGTTTTCAATGTTTTCAATGTTTTCAATGTTTTCAATGTTTTCATTTTTTTCATTTTTTTCATTTTTTTCAATGTTTTCATTTTTCTCATTTTTCTCATTTTTCTCATTTTTCTCATTTTTCTCATTTTCAATTTTTTTCCCCTTAATATTGTTGCTATATTCACCATCATCTTCGTCATCATCTTCGTCATCATCTTCGTCATCATCTTCGTCATCATCTTCGTCATCATCGTACTCATTTTCGCTATCTTCTTCGCTATCTTCTTCGCTATCTTCTTGACTATCTTCTTCTCTATCTTCTTCGCTATCTTCTTCGCTATTTTTGTTGCTGCCTTTTGTTTTCTTTTCTAAAATATCACTGTCTGAAAAATTACTTAAATTGGAATATATATTTGTCATAGTTTTATCAACATTATTATTAATTTTAATTAAACATTTACTAAATATTTCTTTTTTATTAAATTTCATTAACTGTTTTAATGAGATATCTAATTGAAATGAAGTACTGCTAAATTTTAACCCATTTACTTGAAAAATAGCTATTATTTCATCTGTCGAATTTATATCTTTTGCAGTTAGTATATTATCATCATTATCCCATAATTTTAATATAAACCCTTTTATATTTTTTTCAATGTTTGTTCTTATTAAATTTTTATGTGTTTTATATTGCCTTATACTTGTATTCCATCTATCTTCAATATCTTCTTTTGTAGGTTCTTCCGTAAACCATAACCCACCTTTACTACATATAATTTGTATAATTCTTTTTTCTATTTTTGAAAAAAAATTAATAAAATCATAATGGTCTCTTTCAAATAACAAATCACAATAAGTTTTTTTTTCTGTTTGGGTAATACCACTTTTTGTAAATATTTTAGGCGTTTGGATATATAAATCATCATTATTCATTTTTATTTTTGCGTAATAACCACCACCCTGAACAGCTTTTGGTGTATATAATATTATCGAGTTTAAATCCAAATTTTCTGTATATTGATATATATGCGTCATTAAAAATAAAGAAGAAAAATTTGCCATATAAATAACGAGTTTACGTATAAATTTATTTATTTATTTATTTTTATTATTTAATGAATATCAAGGAAACTTTATTAAATGAATGCTTAAATATTTTTAAAAGAGAAGATGTAAAAAAAGAAATAAAAGAAATTATGAAACCTGTAATTGATATGATTTTAAAAGAAATATATCCATATATTTACCTTTCACTTATTTTTGTCATTATAAGTTTTTTGTTAATTTTAGGTATATTTTTAATTTTAGTGCGTTCCAAAACTTTATTAAAAATTATTAAAAATAAATAATATCAATATATAGTAGAAATGGTCAATAGAAGAAGCAGAAGTTCAAGCAGAAGCAGTAACAGCAACCGCCGCAGCAACCGCCGCCGCAGCAAGCGCCGCAGCAACCGCCGCCGCAACCGCCGCCGCAGAGGTGGAAGTAAAAGCTTAAATGGTGGTAGTTTTGTAGCTACAATAAAATCGGCTTTGGTTCCACTTTTATTTTTGGGAGCAAATCATAAATATAAAGGAAAAAAAACAGCTAGAAAAATTAGAAAAAAAAGAAGAAAAATAAAAAAGATTACCATGAAATTGAGAGGTAAGAAAAATAAAAGCAGAAAAAAACGAAGATAAACACGAAGATAAACACGAAGATAACACTAAAATATATTATAATAATATTTAAAAATAATTTATTTAATATTATTATATTAAAATGAGTGACTTTCATGAAAATATAAAACAATGGGTTTTGTTAGATAATCAACTTGTGGAAATGCGTAATAAATCTAAAGAAATGAGAGAAAGAAAGAATAATTTAACTGACAATTTATATAATCACGCAGAACAAAATAATTTAGAAACTGCAACAATTCAAATATCAGACGGTATTTTAAAATTTCAACAACTCAAACAGACATCGCCATTAACTTTTAGATTTCTTGAAGAATGTTTAAATGATTGTTTAGGAGATGAAGAAAAAGTAAAAAATATCATTAAATATGTAAAATCCAAAAGGTGTGAAAAGATTTCTTACATCATAAAAAGAACATATAATTAATATTTTAAATTAATTTAAAGTTTGAAAAATATTATATTTATTATGAATAAAAATTTATCAAATAATTTAAAAAAATTATATAAAAAACAAAAAAATGATAGATTTATTAAATGGTTAAATACTGAAGTAGATGATGATTTAATTAATAAAGATATTGTTATTGAATTTATAACAGAAATAACTGAATCTTTAAAAAAAAGAGGTTACGAAATAAATAATGAAAATAGATTTAAAAACGAAATTGCAGAATATATATATTTAGAATCAGGATAATTATGCAAGAAAATGAAAATGTTAATGCTTTACAATATTTAAAAGAAAATTATACAAATGAACAAATTTTTAATAACGAAAAAATATTCAATATGATTCAAATGAACCATGAATATAATTTTAATATGGATATGAGAAATACTATTGAATGTTTGAAAAATAAATATACAACACTATATAATTATGTTAATATTTTTAAAAATGATAGAAATAATGTAAATTATGAAAGATTATACAATATTATTTATGATAATATTAATAAAAAATATAATTATGAGTTGGTTTACGATGAACCAGAAAAAATCATTGAAATTTTAGAAAAAGATTGAAAAAAATAATTATTTAAAATAAGCTATTGGTAATATATATATGAAATTAGATGAATATATATGTTATATAAAGGATGATAAAGTCAATAGTTTAGGTATGGAATTAAATAGCAGTATTATGGAAGAAAAATTTAAGGTTGGTGGCGGACGTAAATCTATTTTACGTAAAAATTTAGGTATACCACTTTCTTTATTTTTAATAAATAACCAGAAAAACATTTTTGAGAATTTTATTGGTGAAAAACCAGCAAAAAAAAAGGAAAAAACAAGGTGTGTTCCCGGTGATTTATTCGATAAATTAATAAACTTGCGAGTAAACCCTATTCTAAAACAGAAAAAAACAAAAAAAAGAAAGTTAAAAAGGAAAAAAAGAAAAACTAAAAAAAATTTTAATATTTTTTAATAATTTAAAAATATTTTTTATAAAAATATTTTTAAATTAAAAACTACTCCATCTATCAGAATTAAATGGTTTTTTTACTATTTTATTAATGTTTCTTTTATAAAAATCTAATTTTTTGTTTTCTTTTGTCAACGGCATATTTGGTGTAATGCTTTGCATTTTCATTATATTTCTTTCTAAATCAGTTGGTTTTTCTTTTTTTGCAAAACAATTTACACCAAATTTAGCATTTGGATTTTTTATATAACCACCGTTTATTCCGGGTCTACCACAATTATTTTTACTACTTGGGTCACCTTTCAATCTTTCATATGTGCTTTTTTGCGTTGGATATAATGCCATTTGTTCTTTAGACCAACCGTAACTACACCATTCTGCTCCATTATTATAAGCCTTTTCTATTTGACTATAAGATGCCAATTCACCATCGTGTGCATTACACAATACCTTTGCTTCTTTGTATGTATATATATTATCACCAACATGAAATACCTCATTTTTCTGCATATTATTTTCAAAACTTTTATTTGGTAAGACGTCGACATCAATTTGTGGATTATCACCAAACATGTTTTTTATTGATGTTTTAAAATCTATTTCAAAAAAATATTGTAACGCATTAACAAATATTAAAAATAAAAACACCCCCCATAGTATCAATTCAATTACTTTTACACTCGGACCACTATTAATTGCTTTTGAAGTTGTATGCGAAATACCTAAATAATTAAATATTAATACATATATTATGATAATTGATACCAAAACTGCAAAGATTATTGGATTTTTGGCTTTTTTATATAAATTATCATTTACATTATCAAATAAATATGTAAATCCCGTAGTAGGAGAAACTTCTAAACTCATCTATAAATTATTGTAATATTTTTTTACGGTAAAAAAAGCAATATGCCATATTTGTTTTAATACTTGATTCTGTTAATTTATTTACGTTCGTATCATTAAAATGATACCAACCACCATTCGCATTTTTCACAAACGATGTGTAATGTCCACCCGCAACTCCACCACTATGATTACAAATACCAAATAAATCATATTTATAAGAGTCTTTATTATAACCCACAACATATTTAGACAAATCAAAGTTTTCTATTGGAAAATCCACCATATCATTGTTTTTTTCATTATTATTATTAAATCTTTTCAATGTTACTATCAAAATATTAGGTAAATTCCAAAATACAATTTGTTTCGTTGCAGATTCCTTTTTTTTTGTATTATCATTTATAATTTTATCATCCAGTTCTTCTATTTTTGTATACAATTGAATACTTTCTTCTAATGTTTTTTTTTCACCAATTGGCAAATTCAACATAAAAAAGGGTTCTGGGCTTGAACTTGTATAATCACTTTCTGTAGAAACTACCTTTGACACATGTATCCCATAAAACATATTTAAAAATTCCGAATACTCTTTACTATACATGTTTTTCATCATTTTATAACAATTAATTGCCAACTTGTCAACATTATTCTCTATATTCCCTTTTATATTCATTTCGACTTCTCTCTTTATTGACTCGTGAAATGACATTAATAAAAATGTAAGAAATTCTGTTAAATCATTTTGTGCATATCCTGTAAATATTTCGATATCTTTAATACTTGCTACTTTTTGAACAGCGCTTATAAATCCTGCCGGTTTTATAATACAATTTTCACTCCACATTAATTGTCGCAACTTATCCCATTCAAGTAATAATAAACTTTCAGGTATCTTATTGATTCTTTTTTTATATGTTCCATTATTTAAAAAATTATTTAATTCATATGTATGCGACAAACACTGAATTGTTGAATTTATAAAACACGTATTCCCTAAATTTCCTAATCCTGTCAAACCTCTCCCGCTGTAATTATAAGATTTCTCTAAAGTTGCCATCATTATTTATATATTTTTCATGCGTATTTTTTAAATATATTTAACTTATTCTTAATTAAAAAGATAATTATAAATTTTATAATATGAATAATGATGCCACTTCTAGGGAATATTTAAGTTTATATAGACAACATTTGAATATGATGCAATCATTCATTGACTTAAATAATAACATTATTGTCGGTATAAACAATTCATTATCATTGCAACCTTCCCTAAATAGAACTCCCCTAAATAGACCTTTTCAAAATAGACCTTTTCAAAATATACCTTTTCAAAATAGACCTCCTCAAAATATACCTTTTCAAAATATACCTTATCAAAATAGACCTTATCGAAATAGACATTATCAAAATAGACCTTTTTTATTTTCTAGACCAATGTATCCACCACCTACGCCACCTACACCACCTACACCACCTACACCACCTACACCACCTACACCACCTACACCACCTACACCACCCACACAAAATACACATCCATCGCAAAGTTCAAATTTTTTACAGACAACACTAGGGGTTTTTGATAGTTCGCAGAATACAACAAACAGTGGGACATACCCAGAAAGCACTTTTTTTAATAGGACAATTACTAGACCACCATCGAGAAGAAATTTTAGAGGAAGACATAGACGTTCTTTTAATACACCTTTCTTTTTTAATACAACTTTCAATACAAGAAATTTACAAGATACATTAAATAATTCTCTATATGATACATATCCACAAAGACCATTGACAGAAGAAAATTTCGATAATGAAACAACATCAAATACATGGGAAAATATTAGAAATATTTATGACTTATCTGATAATCAAATTTGCCCCATAACTAGAGAGAATTTTAACAATGATACAAATGTTACTAGAATAAATCATTGTGGTCATATATTTACAAGAAGTCAATTATTAAATTGGTTTCAATTTGACACACGATGCCCAATCTGTAGATATAATCTTTATACTAACCCCGAAAATGAAATCATTGAAAATACAACAGACGCAGCAACAGGACCAGCAACAGGACCAACAACAGGACCAACAACAGGACCAGCAACAGGACCAACAACAGGACCAACAACAGGACCAACAACCTCACCAATAGCCTCACCAATGGCCGCAATAGACCAAGAAACTATAAATAATACATTAACAAGTATTATAAATAATAACCAAGCATTAAATGATATTAGTGAAAACATATATAATTTGTCCAATGAGATTGCCAATAATGTTATGAATGTGTTTTCAGATTTATCATCTTCTTTGAATAATCCAGATAATTCTAATAATATTTTATCAAGCGAACTAATGTTTAATATTCCTAATCTATTTAATAATTTGCAAACTAATAATTCGACAACCTTCCCCGGAACAAATTATAACAATCAGTATAGTAACCCAACTGATTTTTTTAACCCATTTAATAACCCAACTACTGAACAAAGTATTTTAAATCCCTCACCAGATGAAAATAATCAAAACGTTGCAAATGAAGAAAATGAAACAACAGATTCCACTTTTGACGACTCTGAATTATATAACGACGAAGATAACGACCAAGAAGATAATGTTGATTAAAAATATATTGTAAATATATATGAAAAATGTTTTTGTTATACTTGGAAATAAATTAAAAAAAAATTCTAAAATTTCTAATATTTTAAAATATAGATTAGATAAAGGCATTGAAAAATATAAAAAAAAAGATATAATTATTGTTTGTGGTGGGAATATTTCCAATCAAAAACACACAGAGGCATATGTTATGAAAAAATACTTGATTAAAAGAAATATACCTGAAAAATCTATCTTAAAAGAAAGTAAATCTATTTCAACTAAAGAAAATATGAAATTTCTCTCAAAGATTATATTAAAAGAAAAAATTTCCAAATTCTCAATCATATCTTCCAAAACTCATATACCAATAGTAAAAAATATTGTTGATAATCTTTTATTTTATGATAAATATAAAATAAATTATATTTCTGTTTAAAAATTAATAAAAATTAATAAAAATTATATAATTTTTATTAATTTTATATTCCAAATAAACTAGTAATTGATTGTTGTCCATTTTGCTTATTATTATAAATACGCAAAATATCATCAAACAGCAACTCCTTAACATGTTTATTCCTGACTTTCATTATATTTTCCACGCATTTTTTATCATCGTCCTTCCATTTTCTTTCCAAAGACCGTATTTTCCTATCAAACCCTCGCCTCCTCGTTTTAAATACTTTCAAATTCTCCAAAACCAATGCAAATATTTGCATGACTGGTTTCATAATTTGGTTAGTAATATAAATTTTATAATCAGGTTTTAATCCATTCTCTTTAATATAATCTGGATTCTCTATCTTATCACCCTGCAATTTAACATTCTTTTTAGTTTTTATATAAATATAAGGTATTCTGCTCCCCGTCGATGGTTTATTACCGGGGTCTCTCTTACCCATCCTATCTGCCAACACTTTATGGGCTATGCTTTCAGGACATTTATAAAACTCCCGCAATGATTTAGTAATAACAAGTTTATCTAATGGAATCTTCTCATCAATAATATCCTTTAAAAATGTCTTTAAAAATAACACAGCTTTCTCAATATTTTGCTCTTTCATAATAATATCTATAATTCCACCATACACATCCTTGACAACTGGTGCATTGTCTCGTCTTTTCAAAACAATTCCCATCGACTTTCTCTTGCATTTATTTCTATCATGTTCATACAACATTCCTACATATCGCTTCTTGGATAACAACAAAAACGGGTCAAACGTCTTTTCATACTCCAAATCATGAGGTGGTTTCAAAAATTTACTTGCAAGCTCACCACATTCTATCGCTAGTTGAATAGTTATATCTAACGCTTTCTTTCCCGTTATCTTTGTTCCATCCAATTCCTCTGCATTAAAGGTCATAAAACAGGAATCGGTGTCTCCATAAACTACCTTGGACTTGCAGCGAATTTTTCCATGTGTAGTATCGCATATTTTATTCCCATACACTCCTTCGATGATTTTTTTTCCATAAATCAATAATTTTCTACCGGTTGCAGTAGTGGATGCAGCAATATCCATCTCATAAAAACTACTTGTTCTAGCACCAGTCTGACCATATAATGAATTTGCTGTAACTTTTAAACCTTGTTGTCTCTTATCAAATACATTCTTCATGAAATCATCATATGTATCTCTTACACTAACAACATCTTCTTCATCAAATTCACACACTTCTTTTTCACTAACTACGGTGCATATTTTATCTTTTACACTATACAACCCAGATATTTCCTCACCATCAGCCAATGTTATTGTTTTATATTTAATAAATTTTCTTGTCGCTTTTCTTCCAGCTAACAATTCATGCAAAACAGATGGCATAATAGCTTTCTTCCCTTCTGGAAATTGCGCAAAACGACATGTTTTTGTACCAACTTTCACCTTTTCTTGTGCCTTCCCAGTGCCTTTACGCCTCCAAATATATCTATCATAAGTAATATCAACATATTTATATCCCGGCAAATTATCATACTTAAAATCACCATTCTCATCCCTAACTCCTTTAATTATCTCATTCCCCATTGAATCACGTTCTATATTGCCTTTTAAATCATATTCTTTTGTCCATACTTTACTATCATGTGATATATTTTCACTAATCATAGAACTTGGATACAGTGAAGCATAATCTACTACTGCTACGGGATTATCAATATACAACCCACAATATGGTTTTAAACAAATAGCTCCTTCATAACTGCTATCACCTTTTCCAACATCTAAAACTGGCATCAATGTATTTTTTTCAGAACATTTTTTTGCAATGAAAGATAATAGTTTAATTCCCTGACCTCTCATAACAATAAATTCTACAGGAACATAACAAATACTGGCAATCTCTGACATCCCTGTAAAAATATCATTTTTTTTCATTAAATTATGCACAAGGTTACAATCCTGAAAACAATATTTTGCAATTATAGCTCTTTCATCGGGTCCCTCGTTTGTCAATCTAAAAATATCTTGTGGTGTTACATCATCCTTTGCCAAACACCATCTACATTTTTTTCCCTTTAAATCTTTCGCGATTTCTTTATTATTTATTACAAAACTATCCGAATTCATTTGTTCTACTATGAATTTTTTACCTTGTTTATATTTATCTGTTGAATGACCTAATAATTCAAAACAAATATAATGTCCATCTTTCAATCCCATCAAATTTTTGCTCTTTATAATTGTTTTTTCATCAACAGAATCAACGTCTTTTATAATATCTCCTATAAAATGAGATGCCACGTTATCTAATTTATATGACGGTAAATTAATTTCTCTTCTAAAATGATTGTATAAATCTATTTGCACGCGGCCTTCCATTTTAATATATTTTAAATCATGTGTTCCACTAGCAATCTTAATAGATGAATCAATAACACGCGATTGTTCTCCCACCAATCTTCCCAATTTCAAAAAATCCCTTTTACATCGTAATTCTTCGGTTCTTTCAATCATAAACTTGTAATCAAACCCAAAAATATTATACCCTATAACAATATCTGGGTCTTCGCGTTGTATCATTTTGGTCCAAGCCAATAATACATCACGTTCATTATCATACGTTTCTATTTGACAATTGGGGACATCTGGACAGTTTGAGCAACTATTTAATACAATCATATGATTTAAATATTGGTCTTGTTCGCCCATCCTCATAAACGTTGAGCCGATAAACGTAACTGTGTCTCCTTCAACTTTTGGAAAATTTTCTTTTTTAAACATTAATTCGAGCATATCTGCAACCAATGCTGGTTCTTCTTTACTATTCAATAAATATAAAATATCATTTTTATAAAATTCCTTATTTTTAAAATATATTCGTTTCTTTTTTTTCTTTTTTGTAAAAACATCTTGGTCTTCTAATTCCATTAACTGTTCTTCGCGTTTTTGTGTTTCTTCTATCGTTTGTTCTTCCTCCCTATCCTCCTTCATTTTTTTTAAATAAAACCATAAATTATTTTTAAACATATTTGAAATCAAATATTCCAATACATTTTTTTTTGGTTTTATCATTTCTCTATCTTTTTTTAAATATATTTTATCAATGTTTTCCTGGTCACTATATTCAAATGCAGTATAAATTAAATCTGTAAATAATTGTTTTTTTTCTTCCAATGATTTATTGCGAATTGTTTTTTTATTAGTTGTCCAATGATTTACTATTTGTCTGCATAATTTTAAATATGTCTTTTTTGCCAATGGAAAATCTCCATGACTTGATGAAGCTTCAATATCAAAACTACATATTTTCAAAGGAATGGCATCTTCCTTTTTCTTTTCCGAAACTATTTTATCAAAATCAATCCAATATTCATAGTCACAGCATGTTTCACTACTTTCCGAGTCAATTTCTCTTTCTTTAAAAGATACCCACCCAGAAGGCGAAATATCATTTATATGAAAGAAACGTAACAATGGAGGCAATTTTGCTTCGTATAATATTGTATTCATAAACCCTTTCTTAATTAAATTTCTTTTTCTAAAATCTTCATCTTTTGTATACCACAACCCTTTTACTTTATTGTATGCAGATGTATTATTAAAAGTAATTTTTATAAAATTATATGTTTTATTATTGTCAAAGCCGTATAATTTCTTTTTATTGATGTATTTAAAATTACTCACTGACCCGGAATAATAAGGACCTATTTCTTTTTTTACTTTTTCCTTGAAATCTTTTAATTTTCTTGAATCCCAATATTGTGGTGCTTTTACATAAAAGAATGGTTTAAAATTCATAACATTTATTGCAAATGTTTTACCAATTTCATTCATCCCATACATCTGTATTACAGTCTCCTTTTTATCACCAAAGCTTTTCTTTTCTTCTTCATCTGAATCCGACTCTTCGCTTAAATCTTCATTATAGATTCTAAAATCGAAAAGTCTAACATAAATCTTTTCAGACATCTTTTTAGACATTTACTTATAGTTGGGTTATTATATTTATATTTATTCATATAAGATTTACTATCAATTTTATATGAATGTAATATTAAAATTATTTAAATATTGCATAATAAATATATCTATTATGACTGATTACACCTTTATGAAATCTGGGTTTGATAATATTGACCATGGAGATGACGAAGAAAAAGCTAAAGATTTAACTTCTATTTTAGTTCATTTTTCAGAAAATTCATTGAATCATGCGGCATTGTATATTAAACACTCTAAAAGAAACTGTATTACACCCGAAGATATTAAAAGAGGAATGATGCTAGAAATGTTTATGTTTACAAAAAGAGATAATTTAAAAGAAAAAATAGAGGAAATCAAAAATGAAATCTATGGTGATGATAATGATGAAGAAATCATTGCAAACGAGCCTGATAGAAAAGAAGATGAATTCAAAGAAAGTAATTGCAAGTGTGCCCTGTGTTTATGTATGAATAATATATATACAAGATGGGATAAATGGTCACCTGAAACACCCATTCAAGAAATTCTACAACGTCATATAGAAAATATTAATTAATTAAACCTTCTAATTTTTTTAAGGTTGCTTTTAATTCGGCTTTCTTTGAAGCCTTCTTGGACGCTTTCTTCTTTAAAGCCTTCTTGGACGCTTTCTTCTTTAAAGCCTTCTTGGACGCTTTCTTCTTTAAAGCCTTCTTGGACGCTTTCTTGGATGCGTTCTTTCTTTTTTTTATTTTCTTTGTAGCGTTTTTTGCTGCCTTTCTTAAAAGATTGCTATAAGGTGTCCTTCTTTTCTTTTTGCGAAATTTTTTTAAACTTTTTTTTAAAACTTTTACTGGCTTATTTATCAAATTTTTATTAAATACGCTTGCTAAAAATGAATTTAATGAACTTTCATCTCTAGAACCTTCATAATCTTTTTCTTTTTTTCCATTGTTTAAAACTCGTATTGTTGGAAATCCACGGATATCTTTATCACAATTTAAATTTTTTACGTTTCCCTCTGAAACGCGAGCAATTAACCCATCCCTTCTAGATGTGCTAAACCTTCCCATAATTTTATTTAATGTAGGTTCTAAAGCTCTACAATGACCACACCACGGTGCAACAAAAAAAACAACAGCTTTGTTTTTTTGCAATAAATTGTTTAAAAAAGGAATATTATTGTTTGTTGCAGAAATAACTCTCATATATAAATCATAAAGAAATTAATATATAAATAAAATATATATGAAAAATGTTTTTAAATCTATGACTAAAAATTTTAAATGTGGTGCAATCGTTTCATTCTTTATTCTAGGATTATTATTCACTTTAACATATAAACATGATGATTTGGTTGAAGGTTTTGATTTAAACGATAAGTGTCCAAATTTATTAGTAAAAAAAGGCAAAGAATTACATTTAGTAAACACAAAAAAAGCGATGATCCCTGGTGTGAACCCAATAAAATTCAATAATTTAGAAGAATATTCTGAATTTGTTAAATATCAAAAATATATGAATATTAATTGCCCTATTCTTTATTATGAAGAAACATATGATGTTCAAAACAATAAAGGATTTCGTTTACAGGGTGACCCTTTAAATAAAGATGGTGGTCTTCCAAGCAATATCTCAAACAAATATAACGTCACAAACACAAACAACCCTTTAAAAGATGCTTCTATGGATAATCCACCTTATAATGTAAATCATTTTTCTGGTATTGAAAATCAAAATCAAAACATTGGTGTTAAAACAAAGTTAGATGACATTATTTTAGAAGCAACTATAAATCCAATGAGTACTGCTTGGAAAGGTGATGCCGCTACAAAAGCTTCTATAAAAAAAGGAGATTTTGTAGGTAGAACTAGAAATATGAATAACCCATTTGACGACCAAAAAATATTGAAACCAAATAATTAAAAAGCATTGCTTCCATCGTTTTCATACTTTTCAGTTGTTTCCATGCTAATGTTTTCTGTTGCATTTTGTGGTGAATTTTGTGGTGCATTTGGTTCTGTATTTTGTGTGGCATTTTGTCCCGAAATTTGCTGTGGGTTTTGTTGAGGTCTCACAAATTTTTGAACACATTCCCAACATTTTGAAGATTCCTCCAATGAAAATGTTCCTCTTTTTTGTGCCATGTTTAACATTGCTACCATGACATTTAAAGCAATATTCTCGTCTTTAATTTCGACATCTGCCAATGCTATTTGTTTTTGCTGCTGTGGTTGTTGTTGTGGTTCCATTATAAAAAATGTATTTTAAATTATTTTTAAATACATTTTTTACAATATATTATTTTTTAATACATTTTTTACAATATATTATTTTTTAGTCCGTAAAATTTCATAATAATAATTCCTACAATAATTAGAAACATACCAAAAAAAGATGCACCGTTTAATTTTTCTTTAAGAAATAAATAAGCACCTAACCCTGATAAAACAATGGGTAATGAAAACATAATGGAAAATGCTATATGAGATTGTTTTCCTGATTTTTTATATGCGGAATAATAAAAAAATCTAGCACACGTTCCCAAAACGAATATAGAAAAAATAAATGTATATAATAATGTTTTATTCGATTTTAATATATCATTTAATTCTTTTTTAAGTTTATCATGAAAAAATAAAAAAATAAGTAAACCTGAAAGACCATATGACATATTGGCTATACATATCGCTAACATTGGTGAAATTTTACCCATTAAAACATCTATAATAATAATAAATCCCCATAAAGAAGCGGTAATAATTGCACTGGTTATATAATCAAACATATATATATAATATTATTTAAATAATTTATTATAATAATTGCTGCGGATATTTTACCAAAAATGTTTTTATATTTAGAAATAATTTATAATATCCCTTTAATGTATAATGAAAACGAAAAAATCACGAAAAAAATCTAAAAGTAACACACGTAAATCTCAAACGAAAAAAAACAGAGTTGGTAATAAATCCGGTAATAGAGCGTCATTCGCCGCGAAATTGGCCGCGTTTATTTGTGAAAATCAAGATTTTTCGAAAACACATGGCAATCCTACTGAAGGGTTTAATAATGATGGTGGTAAACAAGTAACTGGTGTTCTTCCATTTTTACATTTAAATATAAATGAAAAACAATTTACATTATTGTTGGATGGGGCTAGCGGAAGTTTGGTAAAAGCATGTAATATTTTATGCAATAAAAAGAATTTAAATAAAAAATTGAAAAGTTTAGGATTTAATTGCAAAAAAAATTCATTAAAAGGTATAAATAACGGATTGTTAAATGCTATTTCCGAATCAATTCATTCTGGATGGAAAGGAAGAAAGAATGGAAGAAGAGTAATTAGTTTTATTGAAAATATTATGCGAAAACAAGAAAAACTTGGCATTATCCCAAAGTCTAGTATCAAATGGGCACAATAAAAAATATATTTAAATTATTTTTAAATATATTTTTTCATCTATTTTTTTTTATCGTCTATTTTATATTTTTTGTAAATACTATGTTTTATTATGACATCATCGTGAATTTCATGGAGGCCTTTTATTATTTCTTTAATAAAAATAAATGAATTTTCTTTATATTTATCTTTGTATAAAAACCCATCTTCGTCCATACCATTGGCTTCAAATATAGTTTTCCAAATATTTGGACCAAGTAAAAAAAAATTTATTAAAATATATGAAATAAGATTTGATTTTTTTTCACCAATTTCTTCATTGAATTTTCCATATTTTTTTGCCAATAATTCAAATTTTTCACCCAAATCTTTTATATTTTTTTTAAAATCATTATCATTCTCATATTTATTTACTATATATTTTCCTATCTCTTCCTTTCTACCATTATCTTCTATTATCCAATTTTTTAAATCACTTGGCTTTTTTGTTTTATTATTCCATTTTTCATTTAATTTTTCACTTTTTGATAATGCAACTGTTATTGACGATTCAAATACTTTATCACTCTTGGATTTGTTATTTTTTATTACTTTTAAATAATATTTTACCTGCATTTTTAGATTTTTTATGAAATTTGTAGCTTGGGTTTTTGGCGAATCTTTTTCATTACCACAAAACGTCATAACAGGTAACGCTTTCGGTTCACATTCATTCACGCTGCTTTTACCCATACCACCGAAATATTCCCTAAAACTCGTTTTCATTAAATAAATCATTAAAAATAAAACCAATATTAGTATATAATGCTTTTTAAAAAACTTATTAATTTTTTTAAAATTCAGTGATTTATTAATTTTTTTTAAATTCAGTGATTTATTAATTTTTTTTAAATTTTTATTTATAAATTTCATATATATATATTTAATATTTATAATTTTTTCGTTTTCCTTTTAGTTTTCGTTTTCCTTTTAGTTTTCGTTTTCCTTTTAGTTTTCCTTTTAGTTTTAGTATTCTGCGCACCACCATTCGAGTATCCCATATTTTCCAGGGTATCTTCATACCATTCATCAGCGTCTTCCAAAATTTCTTCAACAGCATTCCAAAAAGGCTCTCTTCCTTCAAGTTCATTTATTGTCCTCCCCTCACCAGTTGTATAATATTTTACACCTCTATTTGGGAAATTTTGTTGCATAAAACCATCATACAAGTCTCCTTTGCCAATTATAGTTCCAACAGCATTGCTTAAATTCAAAACTAGAAGACTTATTATTTCTTTTAACGTTTCATATGTGAGGAATGGCATTGCCCTCAAATACTTTGCAATCCATAAAATAAAGGGTGTAACATTTTCCCCAACATATTCATTGAAATTTCCAATACTTTGACTTGCAGGTATTTTAGTTGCCCATAAAGGAAGCCACCTTTCAATTGCATTTTTCGGGTCTACCAACGTATCATTAGTTATGTCTTTATTTGCAATCGTCATAATTTGATTTAAAAATATAATAGCAAATAATAACATTATTATTTTTAAGCCTGTTCTTGGGTTGGCTTTCGCCACTTTTTTTGAAAAATCTTTACTGTCATTTTTGGACATACCCATTTTTATACATGCATAGTAAGTAGCTGCGGCCCTAGATGGGGCTTCTACATCGCTATTTTTTATCTTTTTCCAATCTTTACCATAATGTTTTTCTAACACTTTTCTTCTCAATGTCTTTGCATTTCTTGTTAATTTATTATTTTTTCTTTGATTTAATTCTTTTTTAAATTTATTCCAATCCTTTTTAAAAAAAGGAATGTCCTTTTTACCATCATGTTTATGTTTTTTTGATATTTTTTTTTCTAAAAATGTATTAATATCGTTCATTACTCTCTTTAACAATTCGGTCTTTATATTTTTTTTACTACTTCTTGAATTACTTCTTGAATTACTTCTTGAATTACTTCTTGAATTACTTCTTGAATTACTTCTTGTATTACTTCTTGAATTACTTCTTGAATTACTTCTTGTCTTTTTTCGACGCGTTTGTGATTGTTTATTTGCTCTTGCAACCGTCTTTTTCTGACCTTTTATAGTAGTCGGCCAATTTGAATCAACAATACTCGTTGAAATTCTTTCTTTGTAAGCTGTGGTACATTCTGGAACGTCTTTATGAATCCCTGACGCAACCAATCTACATGATTGTATATTATCAAATCTTCTTCTTGGTGCCAAAGAAGCAAGACCGACAACTAAAGCCTTAACTAGTTTCATATATATAAAAATAAATATTATAATTTTATACATCTATTTTTATCACAGGGTCATCTTTCATATACAACAAATATTTCCTAATATTTTTTACGGTCGTTTGTGATATTTTTCTTTTACTTCCATTTGCCATATTAAATTCCAAATCGTCCAAACAATGTTTGTCATTCTTTATTTTATCTAACATATCATACAAAGAGTTAAACCGCGCCATAACAACTTTCGATGTTTTACTACTTATTCCCGGTATTTGACTTAATATTATTTCGCCAACATTTTCAGGAACTATATTCTTCTTCTTTACTCTTTTAACCACGTCCGTGTATGATTTATTTGAATTGTTATTTGTACCATCATTCTTATAATAATTCTCTCTAGTTTTCTCTTTCTGAAGTTTATTTGTTATCCGTAAAATATATTCTGCTGTTTCCATCACATCGCGCGTCTTAAAAACACTAAATCCCTTAAAATATTGCAAACAAAACATTGTAACTTGGAGTGTTGACGCTTTAATTTTATTATACTTATTATTATAATTATGTATATCACCCTCTATCAAATAAACTATATTATGATTATGAATTTTCATACCATTCAACCTGAAAGATTGCTCTGAATATCTTCCATCCTTCAGCGATGCTGCCAAATCACTTAATGATTTTCTCTCTATTATTAGCTTTTCAACATTATCATCGTCGCAAATAATAATATCACCCAAATCTAATACTTCTACTATTATTTCAAATTTATAATCCAGGTCATCCTTTAACGCTTTCATTAATTTTATCAATTTTCGCTCCCTATTATCAATCTTTATTATCATTTGAATTATTAATAGAACTATCTTTAATATATTTAATAAAAATCTTATTAAAGATTTTTAATAACATTTTTATATATGGAAAAAATTTCACCTAAAATGGCAGCTGCTTTTGGTGTTGGATTTCTTGGATTTATTATGGCAGCTTATAGCTATAATAAACATCACAAACCTGACTATGCTGATAGATTAGTTAAAAATTTCAGTGAAGATATGGAAAGAAGTATTCGAGCAGAATCAAAAAATGCGCAAAATAATGGTGCTGCTGCTGGTGCTGCTGGTGCTGGTGGTGCTGCTGGTGCTGGTCTTCCTGGCAGTGATGCTGGTGCTGCTGGTGCTGCTGGTGCTGCTGGTGCTGGTGCTGCTGGTGCTGGTGCTGCTGGTGCTGGTCTTCCTGGCAGTGATGCTGGTCTTCCCGGCAGTGATGCTGGTCTTCCCGGTAGTGATGCGGGTCTTCCTGGTGAGGATGCTGGTCTTGATGCTGGTGGTGCTAAAGAAGATTCAAAAGTAAAAAAAGAAACAAAAAAGGAAATTAATGAATCATGGGGCAAATTTTGGAAAGGCGAATATGACAATTTGAAGAAGAAAAAGAAATCATCAAAGAAATCATTAAATAATTAATAAAAGAGGTTAAATAATAATATTAATATTTACTTATACAATGCAAAACGATGGTGATATTAAAACAAAAGATTCAGAATTAATTTTCGACCCATATAATAATTTAAATACAGAAGTTTCTTTAAAATTTTTATCAGATATTTTAAAGAAATATGGTGTCCCAGACACGGTTCATAATATTAATTTATATAAAAGAGCTTTCGTGCACAAATCATACTGTAAGCGACCAAAACTAGAAAATGAAATTAATAATATTACCATTGTTGATAAACCAGATGAATGCATGTCTCTTAAAACAAAATCCAACGAGCGTTTAGAGTTTTTGGGCGACGGTGTTCTTGAATGTGTAACAAAATATTATCTTTATAGAAGATTCCCAAAAGAAAATGAAGGTTTTATGACTGAAAAGAAAATTGCACTTGTTAAAAATGAAACAATTGGTAGAATGGCTTATGAAATGGGTCTAAATAAACATTATGTTTTGTCAAAAAATGCCGAAGAAAAGAAAACTAGAACTAATCTAAAAAAATTAGGATGCCTTTTCGAAGCCTTTTTGGGGGCTCTTTTTCTAGATTTTAATAAAATTTCTATTCACGACGATGATAAATGGTTTGATAGTGTTTTTGTTACTGGGCCTGGTTTTCAAATTGCACAAATTTTTATTGAAAATGTTTTTGAAAAACATATTAATTGGTTAGAATTAGTTAATAATAATGATAATTACAAAAATCAACTGCAAGTTCAATTGCAACAGGCTTTTAAAGTTACGCCAATTTATAAAGAAATTAATAATTGGGATGAGGACGAAGGCTATCATATGGGTGTATATTTGGCTGTAAATTATAAATCCCACCAATTCAACCATAGTGATAATAATGTTATGAATTTGGAAGAATTTTTTAATATGAATCAAATAGAAAAAACGGATAATACAATTATTGAGAGATTAAAAGATTATTATAATTCATTGGTGGAAAATGAATTAGAACCAAGTTTTGTTATATTTTTGAGTGAATCAAAACATAAAATTAAAAAGAAAGCTGAACAAGCTGCTTGTAAAATGGCATACGAAACAATCGTTGCGAAATAATTTTACCAACCAGCATACATTATTTCTCTAACTGTTATCCTGTTTTCTTTAAGAAAATTTAAAACATCACGCCTTGTAACATTTTTTACATTATTTGGAAAATGTCTTTTAATCCAGTGCCTAACTATTAAATATCTGGAAGAATTACTATCCATTGCTTTATTCATTAAAAAAAATGGATAGTTTTTTAGATTTATATCGCACATATTGATTATTAACATTCTATATAACAAACACTTTTTGTATACTTTCATATATTTATAATAATTTTCCCATGACAATGATTTACCAAAAGCATTCATATTACCATAACATTCAGGTAATCTATGGCATCTAAAACTTTTTTGTATTATTTTTACCTTTTTTATTATTAAATCATTGTCATTTTTTAAATCTTTATTTAATAAACCAAATTTTAACATATCGCTCATTTTCAAATACTTATATATATGTTCATTTATAACATCTTCGGGGATAAAGCAATTTTTAAAAATTTTTATTATATTATATTTTTCTTTACTGATATTATTCATTAGTGTAATATATAAATTAAATTTTAATATATTTTAATATATTAAAATTTAATAAAGATAGTGAACTTTTTCGAAATGTTTAATTCTCGGTGATTTAACTATTTCATTATTTACTTTTATATTTAATTCTTCGTTTTTTAAGGAATATATTCCATTATTTCTTCTTTCATCGTCGACATCTAAAAATGTTGTATTTTTTCCCGGAATTATAAGTTTTTTTAATCTATTCTTTTTGTATTCTTTTATTTCTTTCTTTATTAATTGGTCCTGTATATTTGCTTTTTTATCTTCCATTTAAAAATATAATATAAAAATGATATAATATTTTTTTATATTATATTTTTATAAAGATATATTATGGATTTTTTGTCTCTTTTATCTAATAAACCAAAAAGCATACAAAGAAAAGAAAAACCAAAATATGAATTACAATCGCAGGTTAAAAGGAATAATAAACAAAATAATTCAGGCAAAACAGCCAATGAAGGCAAACCAGCCAATGAAGGCAAACAAGCCAATGAAGGCAAACCAGCCAATGAAGGCAAACCAGGTATGTCTATTGTTAATAAAACACTTGAAAATAAACTAGATGTTGAAAAATATTTTAAAGAATTAAGAAAAAATTTTTCAGTAAGGAAATATGATGCAAAAAAAACAAGAGAAGATTCGTTTCAAAAGATAGAAAAAATTCGCATTGACAGAGAAAAAGATGACGCTTTAGAAACAGAACAGAGTGACGCTTTAGAAACAAAAAGCGATATACCCAAATCAAAAAGAAAAACCAATAGAAAAAAACCATCAAAAACAAAAACGACAACTGTTTTTTTACCACCCACCACATCAATTGATTATAAATCTATAAAATATTACAAGTTTAATAATGACAAAAACCAAATGTTAGACGATAGACTTCCAAAAATTAAAAAAGAATTTTCAACTTCCGAAAGCCATCTCAATAATAGAGAAACATTCTTAAATTTTGTTAATAATACATTATTTTCTTCGTATACAAAATCTAGTAAAGAAGAAAAGGACGACATAACTTGTAAAAGCTTAAATGATAGTAAATCATCCGGCGAATTTAACTTGTTAATGCATCAAAATTTAGTAAAAGATTATTTAAATATTTATTCACCATACCGTGGTTTATTTCTCTATTTTGGTTTGGGTGCAGGAAAAACATGTTCTTCTATTGCCATTGCCGAAGGATTTAATGATAAACAAATAGTTGTTATGACACCTGCTTCTTTACAACAAAATTATGTTAGTGAATTAAAATTTTGCGGTAATTTCTTATTTAAAAAAAATCAATTCTGGGAAAAAATAGAAACCAACAACGACCTTCGAGCAGAAGAAGTGTTATCTAATATTTTGGGTCTATCCCTCGAAGATATAAAGAAAAACAACGGTGCTTGGATGGTTGATGTTCGAAGACCTTCTAACTTTTTCACTTTGATTCAAGAACATCAAAATCAAATAGATAAACAAATTAATAGAATGTTGCGAAATAAATACAAATTTATTAACTATAATGGATTAAGGGACCAATCATTGGTTCAAATGGAGCGAGAAGGCAATGAAATAAACGGTGGTAACTATTTCAATAATAAAGTTGTTATTATTGATGAAGTTCATAATTTCATTAGTCGAATAGTAAATAAATTAAATAAACCAGACTCATTGTCTATGAAATTATACGAGTATTTAATGGATGCTGATAATTGCAGAATTGTATTTTTAACGGGAACACCCATTATCAATTATCCCAATGAAATAGCTATTTTTTACAACATTTTAAGAGGATATATAAAAACATATAAATTAAAATTAGATACATCACAATGTTCAGAAAGAGCAATTAACGAGAGATTTATTAAAAAAGTTCTAAAAAATAACCCATATGATTATATAGAATATAGTCCTTCTACTTTTGAACTAAAAATAACAGCTAATCCATTTAACTTTACAAATGTATACAAAAGTAATGAATATGTTGGTGTAAAAAATACCAAGCTAGGACCGGAGCAAGCGCAGCAGCAAGCGCAGCAAGGGCCGCAGCAAGGGCAGCAAGGGCCGCAGCAAGAGCAGGCCTCGGTTGGTTATAAAAATTTTTTAAGCGGTATTATTAGTTCATTAAAGAAAAAGAAAATCACCGTTAAAAATCCAAAAGACCAACCAATAAAATATAAATGTCTACCTGATGATTTAAATGAATTCAAAAGCTTATTTATAAATACAGAAAACAATACCTTTAAAAATAAACTAATGTTTCAAAGAAGAATTATGGGATTAACGTCATTTTTTAAGAGTGCTAGTGAAAAATTACTACCCACGTTTAATAAAACAACTGATATTATTGAATTTAATATCCCAATGAGCAATTACCAAATTAATATTTATGAACAAGCTAGAAATGTTGAAAGAAAACAAGCAGCCAAAAATGCGCAAAAATTAAAAAAAGGTCTATATGAAGAATCAACTTCAACGTATCGTGTATATTCCCGCGCTTGTTGCAACTTTGTTTTCCCAGAACAAGTTGCAAGACCAAGTGCTAAAAAAAGCGAACAAGAAGAATCATTGGGCGAACAAAAAACTAATGTCGAACAAAAAACGAATGCAGAACAAAAAACTAATGTCGAACAAAAAACGAATGCAGAACAAAAAACTAATGTCGAACAAAAAACGAATGCAGAACAAAAAACGAATACCGGAGAAGTTACAAATGCCGAACAAAAAACGAATGCCGAAGAAGTTCCAACAAATGATACAATCGAGGTTGCACTCGAAAAACTTTCAAATTTAACAATTGAAAATAAAGAAGATGCCAATTTCGGACAAAAGATTCTTTTTGGAGAGAATTTATTGACATATTCACCAAAATTTCATAAAATTCTCGAAATTCTCCAAAACGAGGAAAATATAGGACTGCATTTAATATACTCAAGTTTTAAATCATTGGAAGGTGTCGGTATTTTAAAATTAATTCTTGAAGCAAACGGATTTGTTCAGTTTAAACTTACTCCAAAAAAATCAGGTAATTCTTCTGTAAAAGAATACGAAATTAATGAAGAAGAACTAAAAGAAAAACCAGCGTTTGCTTTATATACAGGTGACGAAGGTGTCGAAGAAAAAGAAATAACACGTTTAATTTTTAATAGCCAATGGGATAAATTAAAAGACGTAAATCTAAAAAGGCAACTTAAAAATGTCTTTAAACATAATTTCGTCGGAGATGTTATAAAATGCTTAATGATTACTAGTTCGGGTGCCGAAGGTATTACTCTAAAAAACACAAGGTTTGTTCATCTGGTTGAACCATATTGGCACCCCGTTAGAAAAGAACAAGTAATTGGTAGAGCCGTTCGAATATGTAGTCATGATGATTTGGATGAAAATTTAAAAAATGTTAAAGTTTTTAAATATTTAATGACATTTACAGATGAACAATTAAGAGGTGACGCAAAGTCAGAAGACCCAAAAAAACGAAACCCAGTTGTTTCAAAGGAATTATTATTAAAAGATTTAAGTAAGTATTCCGGGAAAAAAGGAGCAAGACCAATAACAACAGATGAAGCATTGGACGAAATTTCAAATATGAAAGAAACCATAAATAGAAATATTTTAGACACAATAAAATACTCTGCTATTGATTGCAAAATACACAATAAACCCAATTCAAAAGAATACAAGCAATGTTTCACCTTTAATTCACCATCCATTGAAAGATTTTTATTTAAACCTAACTATAAAAATGACGAGAGTGATAAAACATTGCAAATTAATGAAAAAAAAATAACATGGAAACCGGAAATTATTTCATTTAAGGGAAAAAAATATGTGTTTAAAAGACTTAAACCCGGAAAACCATTCGGTATCTTATTTGATTATGAATTATATATTGCTGGAAATCAAAACCCAAATGCCCTTGTAAGATATGGTGAACTAAAAAGAGGAGAAGGTGACCAAAAGAAAAAATTAATTTTAGTTCGTTAAATCGCAGATAAAGTACTTTCAAACATATTTTCAACAATTTCTTTTGATTTTAAATTATCAATATTTTCTAATATTTTTATTTGATTGTTCATAATATCAAATAAATATGTCTCCAATTTATCTATTCTTTTATTAATATTTATAACATCCGTTTGTGAATTCGCCGCATTTACATCACTGTCTTTAGTCTTTACCTTCATGTTTTCAAAAAAACTGTTCAAATTTATATTATCTTTTTCCTCGTCCATTTTTTCTCTCCTTTCAACCTCCTTTATAACATTCCTTTTTAAATTAATGTCCCGTTCTCTTTCTTTTATATCTTTATTCATATCATTGTTCATTAAATTAAAATATTCATCCATATTATTTTTTTCATTATTGTCTGCAATTTTAAACTTTACTTTCTTTTTTGGTGCATTGTCTACTTGCTTGTCTACTTGTTTGTCTACTTGTTTGTCTACCCGATTAACTTGATTGTCTACCCGATTAACTTGATTGTCTACCCGATTAACTTGCTTATCTACAATTTCCAAATTTATTTTTTGGTCATGGATTTTTAATTTTGGCACTCCACCACTGTTCAACCATTTTATACTATCGTTTGTATCGTATGTATGTGTTATATTGCTTAATTCTGCCTCCCTCTGCTCCATTGTTTGTGATAAAACATTTTCCATATTACCAATGGGTTCATCTGCATTTTCTGAAAAATCAATTTCGCCAGGTTTTTTATTATTCATTAGTTTTTTGAAATTTGTTTCATGTTCTTCATATCTTTTTCCTATTTGTAAAGATTTAACAAGATTTTTATTTCCAAATTTTTCATAATCGCGGAACATTATTAATTTTGAATCCTGCGACATTTTTGTCAAATATTGAAAACAACCCGACACGATTAATTTATTTATTTCACTCAAACCATTATAATCAAATCTTTTTGCATGATAATTATTGCATTGGTTTTCAAAAAATTTATGGAATTGGTTCATATCTTGTATCTCCAAATTATTACCATCTATCATCCCATTTAATACTTCCCATAATATTTGTTTATTGCTTTCAGATACAACCGACATTTAAATTATATAAATATATCAAAAATATTTATATTTATTTTTTTTTAATAATAAAATTTATTAAATATTTTATTAATAAAAATTTTTTAAATTGATACAAAAATTTATTAAATATTTTATTATTAAATATTTTATTATTAAAAATACCAATGCAAAAAACGGGTTTAAAGAGAAAAACCATCGATAAATTTTATACATCAAATACAGTCGTAAATGAATGTATTGCATTAATTAAAAAAACTCTGCAAATTAATGAAAATGATTTATGCATTGAACCAAGCGCTGGAAATGGCGCTTTTATTAATGGTATAAAATCTTTATGCGATAATTTTGCATTTTACGATATAGAACCAGAAAATAATGAAATAATTAAACTTGATTTTTTGAAGTTTAATTATGGAAATATTGGAAATAATAATATACACATTATTGGTAACCCACCCTTCGGTCGACAGTCATCGTTGGCTATTAAATTTATAAAAAAATCATGTGAATTTTGCGATAGCATGTCATTCATTTTACCAAAAAGTTTTAAAAAAAATAGTCTTAAAAAACATGTTCCTCTCAAATTTCATTTAATTTATGAATATGATATACCACGTAATGCATTTATTGTCAGTGGTAGTAAGCATGATGTACCATGCGTGTTTCAAATATGGAAAAAACAAGAAACAAACAGATTTGTTCCCAAAAAGTTATCTCCAAAGTCATTTAAATTTGTAAAAAAAGAAAAAGAACATGATATCTCTTTTAGACGCGTTGGTGTAAATGCTGGTAAAATTGATAAAAAAACTGAAAATAAATCATTTCAATCTCATTATTTCATAAAGTTTAATAATAATATTTCAGAAGAAATATATAAACAATTAGAATCAATACAATTTGATAGTAATAATACAGTTGGACCAAAGTCTATATCAAAACAAGAAGTTATCGAAAAATATAATAAATTTATGTAAATAAATCATCATGTTCTCTAAAAGGAATTATACCATTTGGATATTTTTGCAAAAGTTCAATACCCCTTACAAACTTTATTTTTATAATTGGGAAAGTTACATTTGAAACTATGCAAAATATTAATTTTTTTGTTTTTTCTTCAAACATTGCCCTATCGAACACACGACCCTGACCTAGCATATTTGATGGACAAAACTTACAACCATTCTTCGTAAATGTTTTTTCATCATATTTTGTTTCTGTAAAGTTCTCATCAATAAAATCGTATGGTTTACAACCACCTATATGCCGCAGTGGATAATTTAAAGAAATCCATTTTTCAATAAAATGCGAAAAAGGTCTTCCATCTTTCATAATATCATTTATCACATCTTGTGGTAAATTATCAAAACTAATATTGGTCAAAGCATGTGTAAATGTTACATTCAGTTGTATAGAGCAACTCTCATTTTGATATGTTTTTGTTTCACCTTGCATTATTTTTTTATATTTTTTTATATTTTTTTATATTTTTTTATATTTTTTTATATTTTTTAATTAAAAAATATAAAAAAATATAAAAAAATATCAATTTTTAATAAATTTATTAAATGTTAAAATATTTTTTTCTTAATTTTTCCATATCTATATCATTTATTTTTTTATTAAATCTACTAAATTTCACATCTTGCAACAATTGCATAATAAAATATAAACAATATATTCCACATTCACTATTACCATATTGATGCCTTTTCTTATTTGAAAAGAATTTATATTTTTTGCCCATTAAATCTGACTGATTTTGAATAGTTCGAGCCAATCTTCTTATATTTGTCGGGCATCTATCACCATAACTATCAAAATAATATATTTCTTTCAAATTACAATTAACAAATAATGCCACCCAATGTGAACCAGACTTATAATGCGGGTCTAAATTAAATATTACGGCTATCTTCTTTTTTCCATTATTTATCTCTGTTTTTAAATCAAATTTACATAAATCTTCCCAAACGCATTCGCCATATGCTTTTTGTGTATCATAATCAATTGGCGAAGGTCCTATAAATTCAAAACATTTATATGCTGCCTCATATTGTTTCATAAATTTTATGATGTCTAAACTATTTAACCATTCATTTTTATTTTTTTTCCATGTTGCTGGTGCATCTGGTGAAAATAAATTGTCTGCTTTTTCTTTTTCTATTTCTGTTTTAAATAAATTATCTTTTATCCAACATGCTTCTTTATCGCATGTATTTTTCATATAATTTCCCATTTCCTCCCATATTTTTTTTAAATCATTACTAACTATCTTCGAGTCAGGATGTTTCATATTCCACACATCCTTCATCTTAAATAAAACTTCCGGAGTATAGCAAGAAAAATCTAAATAATCACCCTTTTTTTTTGGAGCACATTGCGACTTTTTTAATTTTAATTCTTCTTTACGCAATCTTCTTTTTCTTCTTTTCATACCTCCCTTTTTTGCTGTTCTTCTTTTTACTGTTCTTCTTTTTGCTGTTCTTCTTTTTGCTCTTCTTTTTCTTCCTCTTTTTGTTTTACCTGTTTTACTTAATTTCATCATATATATAAATTAGATTTAATTAAAAAAAATTTGAAAATAATTTGAAAAGAATTTGAAAAGAATTTGGAAAAATTTGAAAAGAATTTATTCAAATGTTATTTTTTTGGGCATAACTGTTTTTTTTGCTTTCCTTTTCTTTTTTTTCTTCTTAACAAAATCGCCAATGTTTTTTACCTTTGGTTCTGGTTTTTTCATTATAGCTATATCTAATTTTGACAAATCCATCTTTATATACTCTTTTTTTTCCTTTTCTTTCATTAAATGATATTGCGACTGAACAACATTCATTTTCTTTGTGAAATGTAAATGTTCTTTGATTTTCACAAAATATCTATAAAATATTGCATCAATATCACTAGAAATTGAATCGCCATCAATTAATCTCTCCGTAATCTTAATTATATCCTTTTTATGTTTTTTAATTTCTTCCATATCGATATTTTTTTCTTCTTTTATCTTCTTCATTCTAGATATATTTGATGGGTTCATCAAATACATCATATCAATATAATTTTGAGATATATCACACATTATAATAGTGTAATACATTATAATACTCATATTTTTACGTTTTTCATTTGTTGTCTTGTATGGTTAAAAAATAAATCATTGGAAATATTACATTCATCCGGGTTAAATGGTGTCAATACTTCTTCCTTTTGTAATAATTGAAACGGTTGTTTATAATTACTAGCTGTGGGAACAGTACTATTAAATAAATCACTACCGCTTCCCGGTATAAAATCGGTCTGGGGACATTTTTGTAATGCATTAAATCTATTAAATAATAATGATTCTTTATCTACATTATTACTATATGCTGCATAAGGACCACCTACACCAGGATGAAAATCATGTTTCATATTATAATCCTTAAAATTACCCTTTTTTACTGTTGTTTTTTTTCTTGAATCGATTGTTGGCATAACTGTTCTTCGATTGCTAATAGACCTTGAAAAATATTTTGGTGTCATTTGTTTACTCGATAAATTTCTATTATATGTCCTATCATTTAAATCTTGTGTTCTTGCCTGCTGGCATACATATACTTCTTGAATTTTAGATTCCATTTTATATATACAATACTAAAATATTAAAAAAAATAGTTTAAAACAAATTACCAATTTATTATAGTAATGTGTGGAATTTTTTCAATTTTGAACAATCATTATGATACAGGAATTGTTAAAGATAATTTTAACAAAGGTAAAAATAGAGGTCCTGAAAATAGCAAGTTAATTAAAATTAACAATGTTATATTGGGATTTCATCGGTTGGCTATTAATGGTTATAATGACATAAATTCCAATCAACCATTCAATATTGACAATATTCACTTAATCTGCAATGGAGAAGTTTATAATTGGAAAGAATTATATAAAATCGTTAATGTTAAACCTAATAGTAAATCAGATTGTGAAATTATCATCCACTTATATAGAAAATATGGTATTAAACAAACTTTACAAATGTTAGATGGTGTTTTTGCATTTCTTTTATATGATGCAAATGTAAATAAAATTTATATTGCACGTGATACATATGGTGTAAGACCATTATTTATTAAAGAAGATTACAAAAAAAATCCATTATCTTTTGAAGAAATGTCGGCAATTTGCGTAGCTTCAGAACTTAAACAATTGGTTGGACTAGACCAGAAAAACAATATTCGTCAATTTACACCTGGAACATATTCTGTATACAATATCAATGATTTATTTACAACATGTAGTATTAAAGAAGAAGTATTTTCTAAATGTTCGGCTTTTCCAAAAAATTTTTCAAATAATTTATCTGAAAATGAAATTAATTATGCCTGTAAAGATATTAGAAAATCATTGATTAGCGCCGTTGTCAAAAGAATAGATAATACTCAAAGAGATATTGCTTGCCTACTTTCGGGTGGTCTAGATAGTAGTTTGATAGCCGCTTTAGTAAATAAACATAAGAAAAATAATGAAAAATTATCAACGTGGAGCATTGGTTTGGAAGGTTCTGAAGATTTAAAATATGCTAGAATAGTAGCCGACCATATTGATTCAGACCATCATGAAATAGTAGTAACAGAAGAACATTTCCTTTCTTTTATTGAAAGGGTTGTTTATGATATTGAAAGCTATGATACTACCACTGTAAGAGCTAGTATGGGAAATTGGTTAATTTCCAAATATATTGCTGAAAATAGTAATTGTAAAGTTGTATTTAATGGCGATGGTTCGGATGAGGTGTGTGGCGGTTATATGTATTTTCATTTGGCACCAGATAGCATCGAGTTTGATAAAGAATGCCGAAAACTATTAAATAATATACATTATTTTGATGTATTGAGGTCTGATAAAAGTATTTCATCACATGGTTTAGAACCCCGGACACCGTTTTTAGATAAAAGCTTTGTTGAAACTTATCTATCAATAAATCCTAATATGCGAAATCATGTTTTTATGGGAAAATGTGAAAAATATTTATTACGACGAGCTTTTTCTGGTACTGATTTATTGCCTAAATCAGTATTGTGGAGAACAAAAGAAGCTTTCAGTGACGGTGTAAGTTCTAATAAAAAATCGTGGTTTTCTATTTTACAAGACCATATTCAAGATAACATATTTAAAACGACAAATAATAATATGTTGAAATCGCAGAAAATATTCTATACTTTCAATGAACCAAAAACACTTGAACAATTGCATTATAGAATGATTTTTGAATCATATTATCCCTCTCAATCTCATTTAATCCCACGTTTTTGGATGCCAAATTACACAAATGCTACCGACGCCAGTGCAAGAACACTCGATATTTATAAAAAACAAAATGAAACGCAAAATGAAACACAAAATGAAACGCAAAAGGAAACACAAAAGGAAACACCACTTGGATATTTTTTATAATTTATAAAAAAAAAATATATATTTTTATAATTTATTAAAAAAAAATATATATTATAAATTAAATGGAAAATATAAAAAATGAAAACAATAAAAAAGATAAATGGTCTTGTTATATAATTGAAAACAACGGTTATACATATGTTGGTGTCTCAAATGATGTTGATAAACGCCTTCGTGCACACAATTGTGAAATAAAAGGCGGTGCCAAATATACAACTAGTAAAGGACCCGGATGGAAACATATCTGCGTAATCAGTGGGTTTCCTACAAAAATAGAATCAATGCAATTTGAATGGGCTCTTAAACATGTACCACCTAGAAATGCAGGAGGTATTAAAAATAGAATAAGAAAACTACACATTTTATTCAATAAAAGAAGATGGACTAGCAAAGCTCCATTGGCGGTCACCGTCCCACTAACTATTAAATGGACAGATGGTTATAAACCTGAACATTTTATTCTACCATCATATATAACTGAAGAATTATAAATTATTGCGAATAAATGACAACAAACCAATAACCACGTCAAATAATAAAGGTATATATGCAAATTTACTTTTACCAATAGCCAAATAAGCAAAAGAAAAATATAATAATGAGTGTAACAGTCTCAAATATCCCCACCAAGCTTTTTGATTAAATGCTCCTCTTTTTCTTATATTGGTGAAATAAATAATAAGAAAATCAGTTGCCGGAACCAATGCTATATAACCTAACATTGGTAATGATTTTTTATTTATTTTCTTTGCTATTAAAACAAACGATATTCTAACAAGCAAACATCCAAAAAAAAATAAAATAAACTTTTTAAGATTCATATGAATTATAAAAAGATTTATATTTTTTCATCTCTTGATTTTTGTTCTTTTTTGGTTTTTCTTGTTCTTTTTTGTTCTTTTTTGGTTTTTCTTGTTCTTTTTTGTTTTTCTTTGGTTTTTCTTGTTTTTCTTGGTTTTTGTTTTCATATTCCCTTTTAATAAGAATTTTTTAACTTGTTTCTCAATTTTATAACCTATTTTATTAAATTCTTTTAAATTAACACTAGTTTTGCAACTTTTCATTACATGTATTTTTTTATTAAATAAAAATTCTTGTTTTTTTGATAGATTCGTTATTGATTTATATTTCATTATCATTTCTTTATAAGGATAATTATAAATATATCTTTTTAACTGTAAATATGTTACTTTTGGATGAAACATTTCTTCATGATATTGGTCATCCAAAAAAAGTATTTCATCTTTTTTTGTTAAGTGACCGCATCGAAGTAAATCTTTATATTTTTTATCCCATCCAGAACGATTTGGTTCTATTATTTTCCCATCGTACTTCCAACCACAAATAACTCTATCGAAAAGTTTATAATTTATTTTTTTTTCAATATATGACTTTATTCTATGAACCCACATTTTACATCCTGTATTATTTGTATAAATCATAACTTTCACATCTTTTCGTTTTCTTTTCTCATTTTTTAAAAATTTCATAATTTTAAAAATACGCGGACGAAATACTTTTGGATACAAATCCAATATTCTATTGAAATGTTCTCTTGTAACAACTTTACCATATAATTTTTTCAAAAACCAGTCCAAACCAGATAATTGCACAAAATGACCTATAGTATCATCCAAATCAAAAACAACAACTTTATTCATATAAATAATAACAATATTATTTCTTTTCCACATTTTTTATCGACCTTAATTTCCTTTTTTTATATTCAACTTTATATAAAATATAAGACCAAATGCATCCCATAAAATATAAAGGAGTACACAAATAATAATAAATATTTCCATTTTTTTCTTCAGTGTACACAAAAATTAATTCATTATACATATAATATCCAACAACAATACATCTTAAAAATGAATAAATATATAATTGTACAAATTTTAAAAGGTCTATTTTTATAGCATGATTTTCACCTTTTTTTCTTAATTGTAAATAATGATAAATTACATTTCCCGGTATATTAGATAATTCAGTAAAAATTAATAGAGTATACCAATTACTATTAATATCAGAATTTAACATATACAATGAAACAATAACGTGATGATAAATTAAAATAATATTATTTATTGACAAATTTCTATCTTTAATAAATGTTAATGCATCATAAAAGAAAAAACTACAACTATTATATAAAATAACGCTTTTTGTTGTTTTATAACCAAACGATAAATAAATGATTGATAATACTATTGTACTAAAAATATGATATAACGATACAAAATTATTAATAATTTTTTTACTGCTTCCTACTTTAATATTTTTTATTTCGTTTTCTATAAACGAATAAAAAGCAAATCCTAAAAATAAACCTAACATAATATTATAAAAAATATACCTATATTTTTAAATGTTTTTATAATGTATTTTATAATACATTATAAAATATATTAGGAAATATATTAGAAAATATATTAGAAAATATATTAGAAAATACATGGTTAAAAAGAATAATAAATCTAAAAGAAAATATAAAATGAAACCTAAAAAGAAAAAGGCAAATATACCGAAAGCTATTAGAGAACAGTGTTGGATTAAAACATTTGGAGAAAAATATAAATCTAAATGTTTTATAAATTGGTGTAAAAATGATATCAATGTATTTGACTTTCACGTTGGTCATGATAAACCCGAGTCAAAGGGGGGAACATTAAACGTAGATAATCTAAAACCTATTTGCGCTAGATGTAACTTAAGTATGAGTAATAATTTTTCAATTAAAGAATGGAATAAACTAAATGGTGGCCAAAAAGAATGTTGTATTATATCTTAATTTTCTTTATTGATAATAAACTTTGTATTTTTTTACTTAATGATGGTGCATTTAATCCCAAAGAAACACCAACCGTAGTTGCTGTAATTATTGAATCAGTATTTATAAAACGCAACTTTCTATTATGAATATATTCTATAAAAGGATAAAATATAAACCCTTGGTATAAAAATAATACTAAAGAAATAAATAACAATTGTGCTAAAATTTCTATCAATACAATTATTGTGTTCGTAGCTTTATTATATCTTGGAAATATTTGCAAACCCATTTTACTTACTACAATTGTGCCAATTACCCATAAAGTTATCATTATAAAAATAGATATCCAATCAAATTCAGGAATTGTTAAATTTTGCTCTTTGTATGTTTTTTTTGGTAAATTAAAACCTCTTTGCAAAACTGCATTATTTGACATAGATATAAATTGTCTATATTATTTTTTTAAATAATCTAAAACAGATAAAATAATATTTTCCTGATTATTTAATTTTTGAAATATTATAACTTCGTCAAATTTTATTTGGAAAACTTGATTTCTTGAATTTTTACAAATTATCTTAACCATTTCATTTTCAAAAATATAATCTACAAAAAAAGCACCGTTTGTCAAATTTATTTTTTCTGGATTTTTCAAAGATATCCATCGTATATAATTTCCAAATTGCAAATCACTTAAATCACTACAATATCTATACTTTTTCAATTTTTTATGATATAATTTCAAAGTTTCTCTGTCTAATTGTAATTTTTGCAAAATATTGTTTTTTATCGTTTTTATCTTAATAGAATCCAAATTTACCATTGAGGAATTTTCTTCGTTCTCTAAAGCGTCGATTAATAAATCTACATCATTTTCACTCATATATATATTGTTATATTTTATATTTAAATACATAAGGAAAAAAAATATAGCATTTTTACCCCCATTTTTACACTTTTTTTTTACACTTTTTTTTATAAATTATTTTTTTTGAACAAAATGTTATATCAATAACAATATTTTTTATTTTTTTTTTTTTTTTATTATAAAAATTAAAAAAAAAAGTCGGTTTTTTTCGTTTTTTTTGCACTTTTTTTTTTGAACATTTTGAAAAAAAAAATTCACCAACTTGTTTTTTCGATTTTTAAACCATATGTTTGTCTTATACTAAATAAATAAATATGTGTTTATTACCAACCCAAAAAGTTTGAGCGATTTTTTTTCAAATTGATCATCCGAAAATCGATTTTGGACATTTTTGAAATGTCCAAATCGCGTTTTTCAGAAAAAGAATGGACAAAAAATCGCTCAAACTTTCTGAATACCTAGGTAATAGGAATGACCAAAAAAAATTTGATTATGAAATGAGAGCATCCTTATGGTAAGAGCAAATTTTTTTTGGAAAGTTTGAAAAAAAAAAAATAGAAAAATGAAGAAAAAGTATTTAGGGGTTTTTTTTGTTATCCATATATAAAGAAAAATGGATAACGAAATGGATAACTTTTTAAAAAGTGAAAAACCGCGAAAAAGTGAAAAAGACCAAATTTCATCAAAAAAAAAAAATTTAAAAAAAAAAGTCGCAGACCATGGCGGAAATACAATGCTAAATAAGTATGACATGCTAAAAAATACATACGGTTCATATTATTGCTCTTATTGTGATTTCGATACAGTAAATTTAAAGGATTATAAAAGACACATTACAACAAAAAAACATTGCATTCTTACCCCCAAAAAAACACCAGATTGCAACAGCATAAAGGTAAGCCAGTTTTTATGCGATTGTGGAAACAGGTATGAATACGCTTCTGGATTGTCAAAACACAAACTAAAATGCAAAAATAAAAAAAAAGCCAAAAAAGTCAAAAAAATCAAAAAAAAATCAAAAAAAAACGGCAAAAATGGCGATATTTTTGACAAAAATGTCGCCGAAAACAGCAAAAACGGCAAAAAACGCAAAAAACGCGAAATCGCTGAAAAAAAGGTTCTTAAGGTAACAAAAGATTTTCAACAAGCATGCGGCACATATAATTATGGTAACAACCATGTTTCAAAATGTGAAAAAATAGCAATAAATGACTTTGAGACGATAAAATTCACTTATGGTTCATACTATTGCATGTATTGTGATTTCGATACAAAAAATTTAAAGGACTATAAACGACATATTACGACAAAAAAACACCTTTTAGGGGTCCCCATTATAACCCCGAAAAACGTTACCAATAAGGTAAGAGAATTCAAATGTGGATGTGGCAATATTTATAAATATGCATCAGGATTGTCAAAACATAGGATAACATGTAAAAAAAATAAAAAGCAAACAACTATGAAAAAAACGGTAAACGTAAATACGTCTTACAATGAAAATTATGAAGTTGATAATTTTACCAATGCTAACAAACACATTAATTCGCATGATACAGACATTGCTAAAATTATGAAGCAAACGTTAAATCAGTCTGAAACAATTAATAAGTTATTAGAACAGAATACTGTTTTGATTGAAAAGTTAAGTGAAAAACCGACAAATAATATAACATATCAAAATTGCGGAAATAAGAAAATGACAATAAACGTTTTTTTAAATGAGAAATGTAAAGATGCAATGAATTTAACAGATTTTGTAAATAATATGAATATATCTTTGGAAGATTTAATGTATACTAAAAATTATGGTTATAATAAAGGCATAAGTAATATTTTTGTGAAACATTTGAAAGATTTACAACCGAGCGAAAGACCAATTCACTGTAGTGATAAAAAAAGAATGCAATTTTATGTAAGAGATGAAAATAAATGGTTAAAAGATGAAAAGAATGAAAAAATAGATAAATCAATTCATGATTTAACTATAAAGCAGATAAAACATCTGAAAGAATGGGAAGTTCGAAATCCAAATTATTTACAAGATGAAAAATTATTATCTCAATGGCAGCAGTTGGTGCATGAAATAATGGGGCCATCGGATGACCCAACAAGAGAAAAAGACAAAGAATCCATAATGAAAACTCTGGGAAATACTGTGGAATTAAAAGATAGTTTGATAATTTCCACGAAAGATTAAATATGTATACTTTATATATGAAAACAATATCAAAAAAAATAAAAAATTTATTAATAAATGACAGAAAATATTTAACAATAGAAGATATAGTTAAATCTTTCAAAAAAGATTCTATCTTTATTACTTTGTTTTTTTCTACATTTATTACATCAATTCCATCACCAGCATATGGCTTTGGTAGTTCAACTATGCTTGGTGGAGCAATTTCATTTTTACTAGCTATTCAATTATTATTTAATTTTAAAAAAATATACTTACCTGCAATTAATAAAAAAAAAAAAATAAATTTAAAAAAAATAAATAAAAAAAAAAAAATAATTAACAAAATATTAGATATGTTTGAAATTATATTCAAAAAAAACAATGAAACATTATTATCGTATTTTTTAATAAAAATATCAGCTTTATTAATTTTATTTAATTCAATATTAATGATGCTACCTTTAATTTTAACCAATTGGTTACCATCAACCAGCATAACCTTATTAAGTATATCATATTTATTTAAAGATGGTAGATTTTTTCTTTTTTCTATATTTTTTTCTTTATTTGTAGCAATAACGTATATTAGTATTTTTAGATTATTATATCTTTTTTTTAAAAAGAGTAATAATTATTATGAAAGTATAAAAGAAATTTATAATTATGATAATATTATGCTTTTTTTTCGTAAAACTAAAAAAAAGATATTTAATAATGCGAACATCTTAAAAAAGTTACATTAAAATCGGTCAAAAATAATGGTATTAAATTACATATAGAACAATAATTATCATAACAATTAAATGTTGCTGGATGATATCTATACAATATTTTTTCATATAAATAATCAATATTTTGTAAATTATTATAAAATTTATTTAACTTTATAATATTAAAAACATCATAATTAGGAGAAAATTCGCAAATTTTCATGATAATATTTTCATCGAGTTTATTCATGATATTACATGTAGATATTTTAAAAACTAGAAAATGCACCAAAACCATCGTTGGCAGCCATAATCCCACCACCACCCATACTTTCAGCTATACCAGCCCCAAAAGAATTACCCATGCTTGATTGTTGTCCACCAGCTTGCAATTCAGGCGATTGATGCATTTGACTTTGAACGTTGTTTGCTTGTGGTTGCATCTGTCCATGTTGTCCAACATAATCAGCTCGGCTTGCTTGATGCGTAGGCATTGGTGGCTTTAATGCTTGGGTAGCACCCGATAATGGTTGGGTCACCTTTACAACAGAACTATCCTGTTCTTTTTGATTTTTATTACCGTCAACCTTGTCGCCAAAAATTCTTTCATACACTATATTTACTTTCTTACCATTTTCGCTGTTAAGTCCAATAAAAATTATTAAAAATGCGATATTCATGAAATTAATTTCTGCTAAATTATCGCCGCTAAATGTTGGTAAGTATGTAACCATTCTATGAATTATGTAAATACCTAACAAAAGTGTAATAGAATGGATAATAACTTCTCCTAAAAGTTCGATATTTCCTTTTTTCTCATCAAATTCTGGCATAATATTGGCAATACCTTTATTTAATAAATAAAATGGAACAATAACAATTACTAAATATTGTATGAGATTTGATAATTCGCTTTTTGTATCGCTGTCAAATCTCGTTATGTGTTTTATAAATCCAGAATCGGTTATATTACTGAATTTGCTTGTAATATTTTCTCCTGCATTTATTTGTTTACCACCTTCCATATGTTTTATAAAAAGAAATTAATATAAATTATTTTTAAATATTATTTAAAAAATAATTTAGAATAACTTATAATGATTAGAATGCACCCGGAATTACAATATTTATCTTTAATTAAAAATATAATTCAAAATGGAGTAAAGCAGAAAGGAAGAAATGGATACACGAAAACTGTAATTGGTGCATCCATGAGATTTCCTTTATTAAACAATGAAATCCCCTTAATTACTACTAAAAAATTGGCTTGGAAAAGCTGTTTAAAAGAATTATTATGGTTTATAAACGGCGAAACTGATAATACACTTTTACAAAAAGAGAATGTAAAAATATGGAACGACAATGCTTCAAGAGAATTTTTAGATTCGAGAGAATTATATCATTACGAAGAAAATGATTTGGGACCTATATATGGTTATCAATGGAGAAACTTTAACAAAAAATATACTAATAAAAGAAAACATAATAGGGATAAGAAAATAGCAAAATTTTTTGGAAAGGGAAATGAGATAGACCAACTTCAAGATATTATAAATTCTATAAAAAATCCTGAAAAAAACAGTAGCAGAAGATTAATTATGACGGCCTGGAATCCATGCCAATTAAAATATATGGCTTTACCACCATGTCACGTATTATCACAATTTCATGTTTTAAATAATAAATTGTCGTGCACAATGTATCAAAGAAGCGGTGATGTAGGTTTAGGAATACCTTTTAATATTGCATCATACTCATTTTTAACAATATTATTGGCTCACCATTGTGGATTAGAACCGGGGGAATTTATCCATTTTGTCGGTAATGCACATATATACGAAGAACATGAAGAAGCTCTTTCGGAACAAACAAAAAGAGACCCATTATTTTTCCCAAAATGTTACATAAATAAAAAGTATAATGATATAGATTATTATAAGGTTGAAGATTTTGTAATAAAAAATTACAAACATCACGACAAAATAAAAATGAAAATGAAAGCATAAATTCGTTATTAAATTTTAATTATTATATATCAATAATTAAAATGAGTCGATTTGAAAGAAGATTAGGTGCTAAAAGTAGTTCCCCAAGACCGGGTCAAGCTGTATGCAAAATACCCAAAAACAATAATAATGTTTTATCTGGTTTTATAAATATTCAGGAAAAAAATACAAATTCGCAAAACACAGGGTTATCAAATTCGCAAAACATGATGTTATCAAATAATCAAGAAAATAAGATATTTGTTGAAGAAGTTATAGAAGAAGAAGAAGATTCAAGAATTAAAAAAATAATGACGGTAAATGAACAATTAAAAAAAGCAATGGAAAATATAAGAGACAAAAATATAAGATTAATCTATGGTCATGAAATTAGATTAAATACATTGGAATTAAATTTAGATTGTTTAAATGAAATTAAATATACAAGGTTATTTGATGAACAGAAAAAAAATGAAAAGCAACAATTGGTAATAAATAACAGTGAAAAAATAGAAGAATTAAATAAAAAATATAATAATTTACAGTTAAATATAAATGAAAATAAAGAAAACAATGACGAAAAATTAAAAAAAAGAGAAAATGATTTAGAGGTTGAAAAAGAAAAGATTAATAATTTTGAAAATATTTTTATTAAATTACAAAATAATATAATAAATTTTGAAAATAATAATAATGAAATTTCAAGAAAAATTGAAGAAATATTAAATAAAAATATTCAAAATGACGAAAAAAATAAAACAGATAAAGAAAACGAAAGGCAAATTCTAGAAAACGAAAGGCAAATACAAGAAAACGAAAGGCAAATGCGAGAAAACGAGATAAATGAATTAAAAAATAAAAATAAAAAATTATTTAGCATACTAAAAAAAATTGCTAATAAAATGGAAAATTCAAAAGATATTATAAAAGAAATAAATAAAATAAATAAAAATTAAATTGAATATTTTAAATAATAATAACATTTTTAATTATTTAAAACAATGAAAGTTACAATTGTAGACAAAGAAAAAGTAATAAAGTTCGCTATTATTTTTAGCAACTTAAAGGCAGAATACAAAGAAACCAATCTTTACTTTAGAAAAGATGGTCTATATTTCCAAATGATGGACTCAAGTCAAATTTCAATGGTAGAGTTAAACATAAAAAAAGAATGGTTCAATGAATATAATATTGATATCGAACAAGTGTTTGGAATACATATCGAAACATTTGATAAAATTCTGTCATGTATAGATAAAAATTATACAATAGAATTAAACATCGAAGAAAACAAAGATAAATTAAATATTGTTTTAACAGACGGAAAAATTATTAAAGAATATGATATGAATTTATTGGATTTGGACGCTGCAGTTTTTGATATACCTGAAATAGAATATACTGCAGATATTATTTTAGAATCGTCAATCTTTAAAGATTATATAAATGAATTAATAATGTTCGGCGATGAATTAAAATTATCGTGTAGTGAAAAAGAAATAGTGCTGTCTACGGATTGTGATGAAGGTAAATCAAAAATTATTATAAATGAAGAATATTTAGAAGAATATGGTATCGAAGAAGAAGCAGAAATTGGACTTATTTATTCAATAAAAATAATTAAAATTATTTCAAATTTTGTAAAATTAAACAAATTAACAAATATTCATGTTTCTGAAGATAAACCTTTAAAAATAGAATATAAATTAGACGACGGGGATGAAAATAAATTATCATTCTTTTTAGCTCCAAAAATGGTTGATTAATACGGTAGAATTTTAATATTCATTTCTATAATATCTTTATTATTACCAAATGAAAATTTTTTTAACAGTTGTAATATTTAGTGTAGTGCTTTTTTTATATATCCATATGCATTTTCATTTAAAAACAAGCAATGACCTAGAAGTTTATACAATAGAAAATGTATCAAAAGACAGACTGGAAGAAATCTGTAATTTAAAACAACCAGTATTATTTGACTATAGAAATGAAAATTTATTAGAATTAGCAAATATTACTAAAATGGAAGAATTATATGGCGCTTTCGATGTAAAAATTAGAAATATTGAAGATAAAGATAAAGATAAGGAAATTTATTTGCCAATTTTATTAAGCGAAGTTGTAAAATTATTTCAAAATAAAATAAATAATAAAATAATTATTGAAAATAATGCTGATTTTTTAGAAGAAACTGGATTACTAAAAACATTTAGATATAATGATTCATTTTTAAGACCACCACTTGTTTCAATATGTAAATATGATTTTATGTCAGGAAGCGAAGAATCATTTACACCATTAAGATATAATATAAGCCACCGAAATTACTTTTTAGTAACTAGTGGATTAATAAATATGAAACTAATTCCACCTAAAAATGGAAAATACCTGCAAAAAGAAAACGATTATGATATTTTTGAATTTGGCTCACCAGTTGACCCATGGGAAGTCCAAGATGAATATAAACCAGAATTTGATAAAGTAAAAGTCCTTGATTTAGAATTAAGAGCCGGACAAATCATAAATATACCACCTTATTGGTGGTATTCCATTAAATATAAAAAGGTTTCCAGTATATGTTGCTTTGAATATAGAACATACATGAGCACTGTTTCTATATTACCTAATTTACTGCTTGGGTTATTACAACAACAAAATATTAAGAGGGAAATAGCTGACAAAATAAGTTTTTAAGTTTTATAAAAAAATAAAAAATAAAAACTTATAAATCGAATTTTCTTTGTGTGTAATTAAATGTGTGGTTTTTTTTATCTACTAAAAAACACAAAGCATCCGATATAGGCAATATACAATTATCAACATTATTTGAATTTATTTCATACAATGCTGATGAATTTGTATTTATTAATATTTTATTTTTTGATAAATCAATTATCCTGTCTGTTATTTTTTCCATATGCCAACAAGTTTCGCTCGGTTTTTTTATTAAACACCAAAATTTTTCAAAATTATAGCTATAAAAATTACGCATTTTATCATAAGGACTGGTGGTAAATGTTGATAATCGTCGTATTTTATCATCTGTTATGTTTTCATTAAAACTACTTGACCAACCCATAAATTCCACTTCATAAACATTTTTTTTTATTGTAGCTTTTTTTTTATCCATTATAAATTTATATTTTACACAAATATTAATAATTTTGGCTGGACACCAAGCATTTAAAAAATCTTTAGCATCTATAAAATCACCAATCTTATAAATTTCATTATCTTGTTTCAAATCACTTGGTGGTAAAGGCCAATTATTTAAATTATAATATAACCATTTTTTTTCCAAACAATCATTTTTTAAATGTTCAGTCTTATCTTCTCTCGACATTTTAACCGTATTCATAAATTCAATATATTGTTTATAATCTATTGTATTTGTCAATTCTTTCGTCGTATTTTTCGATAAACAAAATAATTTTTTAAACGAAGAAGAAAAAAAAAGAAAAATAAAAATATAATTACTTACATCTGTAGGAAGAAAAATATTCATGTTTTTTTATATATATTATATTTATAAAATATTTATAAAATATTTATAAAATACTTATAAAATATTTATAAAATACTTATAAAATAATTTGTTATTATATATTATAATGCTTAATAAAGCGATAGATTTTTTGAATACTGACAAAATGGTAGAAAACTCCTTTTATTTGACATATGTTTTTTTAATGACAACCGCAACAATAACATTTATTGAGGCAATGCGAACAAAGAATAAAAAGGTAAGACATATATTGAATTTAGAAACATGTATTTCAGTTGTTGCCGCATTTTTTTATGGTAAATTTATGACTATGGTTGAAAAACCATCGGTTGATTATAGAGAAATAAACATGACTCGATATGTTGACTGGGTTATTACAACACCAATTATGCTTCTTGTTCTTTGTTTAGCATTTTTATATAATACAGGAGGTCAATTAAGGTTTGTAACATTTCTTAAAATATTGGCAATGAACTTCTTAATGTTGTTTTCCGGGTATGCAGGCGAAACAAATATTATTAATAAAACAACTGGTTGTATTGCAGGAATGATACTTTTCTTCGCATTATACGGTTTTATTTATTATAAATTTATCGCAAAAAAACCATTATTTGATAATAAAATCTTATATTGGTCGTTTTTCACGTTTTGGATATGTTATGGACTTGTTTATTACCAACAAGATAAATTGAAAAATGTCGCGTTTAATTATTTAGATTTATTCGCAAAATGTTTCGTCGGTATTTTCTTCTGGGCCTACTTTACAAAAGTTTTCACTTTGAAAAAAGGCATATATTAAAAATTGATTTTTATTATTTTTATTATAAAATAATAAGAAATAATAATGAATTATAAAATTTATGTTGATGACCGAAATTATGATTCTTGGTATTTATATGATGCATCGACAATGAAAAATATAGAAAAAAACGAAAATATATCACCCATTAAATCTAAATTATTTAATAATGATATTTTCACGTTTGATGGGAACAATGTAAAAATATTACATTCAGTTATCCGCAAAAGTAAATTTATTTCCGGGGTCCTTGTATTAAAAAATAACAAAACATACGGTAAATTTAAAAATAAATATTTTTATAAATGCATTCCAGATGATAAACGTATCCCAGAATTTCTAATTCCATACAAACCACATATTAAATTTTTAAAAAACCAGGTTAATAAATATATTGTATTCCGTTTTATAAATTGGAAAAATAAACATCCAAAGGGGCAAATACAACAAACTATAGGTGATGTAACCGAACTGTCTAGTTATTATGAATACCAAATGTATTGTAAAAGTTTATATGATTCTATCGCCAATTTAAAAAAAACGACGAAGGAAAAATTAAAACAACATGGTGAAGAGTATTACACAAAACTCATTATGGATAAATATACCATTGAGAATAGACTTAACAATGAAAATATAATTACAATTGATTCAAAAGGTTCCAAAGACTTGGATGATGCCATTGGTTATAAAGATATAAGTGAAACTGAAATAATGGTAAGCGTTTATATTACAAATATTACATTTTGGTTTGATGTTCTCGACCTTTGGGATTCATTCTCAAACAGAATAGCAACCATTTATTTACCAGATAGAAAAAGACCAATGTTACCAACTATTCTATCTGATGATATAAGCAGCCTCCTTGAAAATAAAAATAGATTTGCGTTCACTTTAGACATTATTATTGAAAAAGATAGTGGAAAAATAATAAATCATTCATTTAAAAATACTATAATAAAGATTGATACTAATCTGCGTCACGGGACTGACCAATTAAAAAACAATTATGTGTTTCAAACGTTGACCAAAATATGCAAAAAAATGAACAAAAAGAAAATTTATTTAGATTCAGTAGTTAATTCGGGTGAAATTGTTTCATATTATATGGTTTTGATGAATTATTTGTCTGCTTTACAACTTGGTAAATTTAAAACCGGTATTTATCGTTTTGCAAAAGAAAACAAGGACTATGAGGCTCCAGAAAACATTAGCAAAGATGTTAAGAAATTTTTGAAAATTTGGAATTCAATGGGGGGTAAATATTGCAAATATGATGATGTTTCTGCACATGAAATGTTAAAATTAGAATCATATCTTCACATAACAAGTCCCAATAGAAGATTGGTTGATATGTTGAATATGATTGTGTTTCAGGATAAACTTGGAATAATGAAGATAAGTGATAAAGCACAACAATTTTATGATAAATGGTTAAAATCGATGGATTATATAAATGATACAATGCGTTCTATTAGAAAAGTGCAAAATGATTGTTCTTTATTAAACTTATGTTCGAAAAATAAAGAACTTACAAAAAAAGTTTTGAACGGGTTTGTTTTTGATAAAATACAAAGGAATGATAAACTATTTCAATATTTGGTATATTTACCTGAAATAAAAATGACAAATCGCGTTACAACAATGGATGATTTGATAAATCTCTCCGAATATCAATTCAAAATCTATATATTTATGGATGAAATAAAATTAAAACAAAAAATTCGTATTTTATTATCAGAATGATACAATTTGATTTTATATTTTATATTTTGATTTTATATTTTTATATTTTGATTTTATATTTTATATTTTGATTTTATATTTTTATATTTTGATTTTATATTTTTATATTTTGATTTTATATTTTTATATTTTGATTTTATATATATGAGTGAGACAGAGGAATTGGTTTGGCACGGACAACAAGAAAATATCCTAAAAAAATGGGGGGAAATTGGTTCATCATACCGCTTTATGCACGATAGAG
>Ga0206131_10000285_pt1 | contig 73346 bp, 82 predicted proteins | sample Helgoland_Spring_FD_148636 | JGI IMG/M metagenome (GOLD analysis project Ga0206131, IMG submission 148636) | Pelagic subsurface seawater microbial communities from Kabeltonne, Helgoland, North Sea - Helgoland_Spring_Bloom_20160517_1 | ecosystem: Environmental > Aquatic > Marine > Epipelagic ... | reverse complement strand
AAACACTTTCAAAACACCCGTTTCGTCAGGTATTTACATCATCCATGTGGATGTGCCAGATGTTGGAGAAAGGATTGTGAAATGGTTCGGGATGATGAGACCGGTTGACCTTGATGCGTTTTAAGATGGATATATTAAAAAAGAAAGCTAGTAAAATGCAAATACGAAATGTAGCTTTAATTTTTCTAATATTACTTGGAGGAATTACAGCAAATGCAGGAAATAAAAATAGAATAGGTCAAGCGGGAGCGCAAGAACTATTAATAAACCCATGGACAAGAAGTTCAGGCCTAGCAAGTTCAAATTCAGCGTCAGTTACTGGCCTTGAATCTGTTAGACTTAATGTATCTGGTTTAGCATTTACTAATAAAACAGAAATAATGTTTTCACGCAAAACTTGGGTTGGAGGTTCTGAATCAGATATTAATATTAATGCTTTCGGGTTTTCACAAAAAGTTGGTTCTGCTGGGGTAATGGGCTTAAGTATAATGTCTATGGGCTTTGGAAATATCCAAATAACAACTGTAGATCAACCAGAAGGTGGAATTGGAACCTTTGCCCCTCAATTTATTAACTTGGGTTTATCTTTCGCTAAAGAATTTTCAAATAGTATTTATGGTGGTTTAACTGTTAGGTCAATTACCCAATCACTAGCTAGTACATCTGCTTCAGGTGTTGCTTTTGACGCGGGTATAAGATATGTAACAGGCCCTCAAGACAATTTAAAATTTGGAATTGCTCTAAGAAATGTTGGTCCAAAAATGAAGTATAGTGGTGATGGTTTTTCGACTACTACAAGTTTAAACGGAAATCAATTCACATTATCTCAAAGAACTGAAGCTTTTGAATTGCCTTCGATACTAAACATGGGCTTAACCTATGATTACTACCTAGGAACTAGAACAGATTCTACAGGCAAAGAATTAAAAGCTGATCATAGGATAACAGGTTCAGGAACTTTTACTTCGAATTCGTTTGGAAAAGACATCATAAGATTTGGTTTAGAGTATTCTTTTAGAGAAATATTTATGGTAAGAGGTGGGTATGCATATGAAGATGGTATCTTAGATGAAACTACCACCACAACTGCATTCGCTGGTCCAGCTTTTGGGGCTACAATTCAAGCACCTTTAAATAAAAACGGTAGCGTTTTTTGTATAGACTACTCTTTTGAACCAGGAAATCCTTTTCAAAGCCACGGTATTAGTGTAAGAATAAATCTATAATTTTCATATTTTTGCAATTGAAACGGAACTCCAAATGGGGTTCTGTTTTTTTTGTTATCAATATAACACATGTTTTATGGGAAAACTATCTTACTATACTCAAGAAGGACTAGACAGACTTAAGGAAAAATTAAGGCACTTAGAAACAGTGGAGCGTCCATCAATTTCTAAACAAATTGGGGAAGCAAGAGACAAAGGTGATTTGAGTGAAAATGCGGAATATGATGCCGCAAAGGAAGCTCAAGGCTTGTTAGAAATGGAAATTTCCAAATTAAAAGATGTATTAAGCAACGCAAGAGTTGTAGATGGCTCTCAATTAGATGATTCAAAAGCTTTGATTTTATCTTTTGTAAAAATCAAAAACAAGAAAAATGGTATGGAAATGAAATACCAACTTGTTGCAGAAAATGAAGCCGATTTAAAAGCGAGTAAAATAAGTGTTGAATCTCCTATAGGAAAGGGTTTACTTGGCAAATCGGTTGGTGATTTGGCGCCTGTTCAAACTCCAGGTGGTTTAATAGAATTCGAAATAATTGAGATAACAAGATAATGGCGTCTATCTTCACCAAGATAATTAATGGCGAAATCCCAGCATATAAAATAGCAGAAACAGAAAACTGCATTGCATTTTTAGATGTATTCCCTTTATCGAAAGGCCATACATTGGTGGTTCCTAAAAAAGAAATAGATTACATATTTGATTTAGATGATAATCTATTATCTGAGCTTAATATATTCTCAAAAAAAGTTGCAAAAGCTATTGAGAAAGTAATAAAATGTAAAAGAATTGGAACGGCAGTTATTGGTCTTGAGGTTCCTCACGCCCATTTGCATCTAGTTCCAATTAATTCTGTAGAAGATATCAACTTTTCAAGGCCGAAATTAAAATTGGCAGCAGAGGAAATGAACTATATCGCTGAGGAAATTAGAAAACAACTTATTTAGTTCGCTTAGGGTTTTGTTTAACAAAAGCCTCCCAACCAGAATAATTTTTGCTGGCTGTTATTGTTCCCTTTTGGTAATAATGACACAAAGCCACAGCTAAACCGTCTGTAGCATCCAAATGTTGTGGCGTTTCTTTGTATTTAAAAATACTCTTTAACATAGCTGCTACTTGCTCTTTAGAAGCAGCTCCACTTCCCGTAATTGATTGCTTAATTTTTCTTGGAGAATATTCAACTATTGGAACATCTAAGGATAGGCCTGCAGCCATAGCCACTCCTTGTGCCCTACCTAACTTCAACATCGATTGAACATTCTTACCAAAAAAAGGAGCTTCAAGAGCCATTTCATCTGGTTTGTATTCTCTAATAATGCCAGATACCCTTTCAAAAATTCTCTTTAATTTCAAAGCATGATTATCATATTTCACCAAGTGAATTACACCCATAGATAACAATGAAGGTTTATTGCCCGTAATTTTAATTATTCCGTAACCCATCAAATTTGTTCCAGGATCTATGCCCAATATGATTGATTCTTGACTCAATAAGTTAGTTTTGAAACCATGTTACAAATCAAAGGTAAACATTGGAAATCCTTAAAAAAATTCTCAATTTTTATTAAGATCATTTTAGCCTTTTTAATCTTAGTTATTACTTACAATATCTTAAAAACAGAAGATCCAAATTTTAAAGAATTGGCTCAAAGTTTTGCCGAGATTAAAGCAAACCAAAGTAAAATGATAACCTTGCTTGTGATTATTTTTTTAATGCCAATTAATTGGCTTGTTGAAAGTTATAAATGGAAATTAGCTGTAAAAAATATTATTCCAATTTCTTTGTCGAACGCCATAATGGGAACATTGTGTGGTTTAAGTATAGGGAACCTAATGCCAAATAGAACCGGTGAATTTATAGGAAAAGTAATTTACCTTCCATTTGGTTACAGATTAAAAGGTACTGTTGCATCAATTTTCACAAGCATAGCACAATTCACTGTAACTATATTTTTTGGAGCTATAAGTTTTGCTTTAGTCACTTTGTTCTTTCTTAGCTTTCTTTTTAAATCCTATGTAGCTGCACTTAATATATTTATTGCCATATTATATGTTTTTATTTATTTCAATATTGGTTTAATTAGCAATTTAAAATTCAAAAATAAATTGGTAAAAAAGGGACTTAAATATTTAAAAGTTCTTAACTTTTATAATACCCGCGAAAAACTAAAAATACTAGGATTAAGCGTACTTAGATATTTTATTTTCTCATGTCAATTTATAGGAATATTGTGGGTACTTTCTTCAACTATAAATGTAAAAACTGTGCTTTTCGTTCCTATTAGTTTCTATTTTAATACCATTATCCCGTCTTTTACCTTTGGAGAACTAGGTTTACGTGAACTAATTAATTTAAAGTTAAGCGATTCTTTTATGTTTTTTAATACTAGTGCCGTTTTAGCAGGATTTCTTTTGTGGTTATTGAACGTGTTAATTCCGTCTATTTTTGGAGTACTTTTCCTATTTAGAGCTAAATTGTTTCCCAAGTGATTGCACTAGTCTTTTTTATTTTGTTGCTTCCTTATTTAATTCAAATAATTGGGTTAAATAGTAATTTAAAAAATCTAAGTTTCTCTGAATTACAGCATGAGTTAAAACCTCTAAATAAATTCAGTATTATTATTCCCGTAGTAGATGAGGAGTTCGAAATTGAAATGCTTTTAACTTCTTTAATTCACCAATTTTACCCAAAAGACTATTATGAAATTCTACTCTATTTTGATGGAAATTTAACTTTAAAATCTACCATTGAGAATAAGTTTAAAGAAAATGAAAATATTACCTTTTTAGGAGGTGAAAGCCAAAACGGAAAAAAGAAAGCCCTGCAAAAGCTAATTTCAAATGTTAAATACAACAATATTATTCAGTTAGATGCCGATGCGGCCATAGGAAAAGAGTTTATTAAAGGTTACGACCAAGTTTTTAGAACGCAGTTGCCAGATTGTATAATTGGGCCTGTTAAACCCAATATTGAAGCATCAGATATTTTTATGCTGAAATTTTTTGCTCTAGATTTTTTAAGCCTACAATCAGTTCAAATAGGTTATTGTTTAACCAATAAAGCCAATATGGCAAATGGCACAAACATTTTTTTTACTAAAAGCGCATTTGAAGAAGTTGAATCAGAAATTGAAAAAATTACCTCACCAAGTGGAGACGATACTTTTCTGGTACAAGCATTTCTTCAAAAAAGTAAAAAAATTGTATTTGGTAGCTTAGAAGAAATAATTGTGCTAACTCCATTACCAAATAGTTGGGAAAACTTTTTAGAACAACGCATTAGATGGGGTTCTAAAACAAAAAATTATCTGACACAATCTCTGAAAATTTTGGCTATTACCACAACACTTGCAAGTTTAAGTTTACTAATGGCTTTTTTATTTACCCTTTTCGGAAAACTACTTTTGGCCGAACTTGTAATTTTATTTTTTGCAAAAGCACTAATAGATTACATTTTTCTTAAAAAAATAATCAACCTATTTCAACTAAACTTTTTAAAATCAAACTTTATTGCTTCAACATTGATTTATCCATTTTACCTTGTTTTTGCAGCGTATAAAGCTAATTTTGGAAGTTATCAATGGAAAAATATTTCTTACTCTACAAATAAAAAATCATGAAAAAATTATTTTCCTTTCTTTTTTCTTTTTCAATCATTTTTAGTCTAATAGCCCAAGAGGAAAAATCTCTTTTTAATAGTAGCACTTTCTCAGGATTATCATTTAGAAATGTTGGTCCGGCAATTACATCAGGCCGCGTAGCAGATTTAGCTGTTCACCCTTTAATGCCTAGCACTTATTATGTAGCTGCTGCATCAGGCGGGGTTTGGAAGACTACAAATGCAGGAACAACTTACAATCCAATTTTTGACGGACAAGGCTCCTACTCTATTGGTTGTGTTTCCATAGATCCGCATAATCCAAATTCAATTTGGGTAGGCACAGGCGAAAACAACAACCAAAGAAGTGTTGCTTATGGCGATGGATTATACAAATCGGATGACGCAGGAAAAACTTGGAAAAAAATAGGTTTAGAAAAATCTGAGCATATTGGCATGATTACTTTTGATCCCAAAACACCAGGAAAAGTATTCGTTGCAGCTTATGGTCCGCTTTGGAGCGATGGTGGTGATAGAGGTGTTTATCTTTCAGAAGATTATGGAAATACTTGGGAAAATGTATTGGATATCAGTAAATATACTGGTGTAAATGAAGTTCACATTCATCCTGAAAACCCAAATATTGTTTATGCAACTGCTCACCAAAGAAGAAGACACGTTTGGACCTATATAAGCGGTGGTCCAGAGTCAGCTATTTATAAATCAATAGATGGTGGAAAAACATTCGAAAAGTTAACCAATGGCTTGCCTAAAGGCGATGTTGGACGAATTGCTTTGGCTATTCCAAAAACAAATCCTGATGTGGTTTATGCAACTATCGAAGGAGAAGATAAAAACGGTGGTTTTTACAAATCAACAGATAGAGGTGCTTCTTTTGCAAGAATAGGAGACCATCAAACCAGTGGAAATTATTATGTTGAATTGTACGTGGACCCAAACGACGAAAACAAAATATTCTCGATGGATACCTATTGCCAAGTTTCACTTGATGGAGGTAAAACATTTAAAGGTTTAGGCGAAAAAAACAAACATGTAGATAATCATTGCATGTGGATAAATCCAAACAACTCAAACCACTATTTAATGGGCTGCGATGGCGGAATTTATGAAACTTTTGATGACGCATCTACATGGGCGTTTAAAGCCAATTTACCAATTACACAGTTTTATAAAGTAGCGGTTGATTACGATAAACCTTTTTACAATATTTATGGAGGAACCCAAGATAACTTTTCTTTAGGAGGCCCTTCTCAAAACATTTCAGCCAATGGAATTCCAAATTCAGATTGGTTTATTACCAATGGTGGCGATGGATTTGAAAGTGCAATCGATCCAAAAGATCCAAATATTGTTTATGCTCAATCTCAATATGGTTGGTTGGTTAGATACGATAAAGCTAGTGGCGAAAAAACAGATATAAAACCATTTGAAGCAAAAGGCGAAGCTGCTTACCGCTGGAATTGGGATGCTCCTTTGTTGATTTCACCACACGATAACAAAACACTGTATTTCAGTGCAAATAAGGTTTTTAAAAGCACAGATAGAGGTAATTCTTGGAAAACCATTAGTGAAGATTTGAGTAGAGGAATAGACAGAAATTCACTTAAAGTGATGGACAAAGTATGGAGTGTTGATGCAGTAGCAAAAAACAAATCAACTACTATTTATGGAAACATCGTAAGCTTTGATGAATCTGCTCAAAAACAAGGCTTGCTTTATGCCGGAACCGATGATGGATTAATTCATGTAACCGAGAATGATGGTGAAAGCTGGAAGAAAATTGAATCATTTTCTGGAGTTCCTGCTAAAACCTATGTAAACTTTATCAAAGCGTCTTTACACAAAGAGAATGAAGTTTTTGCCGGCTTTAACAACCATAAAAATGGCGACTTTAAACCTTATTTAATGATGAGCACCGACAAGGGCACAACATGGAAAAGTATTGCAGGAGATTTGCCTGAAAGAGGTTCTGTTTATTGTTTCGCTCAAGATCATGTAAATCCTAATTTATGGTTTGTAGGAACCGAATTTGGTGTTTTCTTTTCTATTGATATGGGTAAAAAATGGATTCAATTGAAAGGCGGTTTACCTACAATTGCCATTAGAGATATGGAAATTCAAAAAGATGAAAACGATTTGGTTTTGGCCTCATTCGGAAGAGGCTTTTATGTTTTAGATGACTATTCACCTTTAAGAACGGTTACCGAAAATATTTTAAACCTCGAAGCTCACATGTTCCCTATTGAAGATGCCTTGGCTTACATTCAATCTTCACCAATTGGACAATCGGGTAAATCATTTCAGGGTGATGCATATTATGCTGCAGAAAATCCACCTTTTGGAGCAACATTTTCTCTTTATTTAAAAGATAAAATAAAAACCAAAAAAGATATTCGCCAAGAGGCAGAAAAAAAATTAATAAAAGATGGTGCAGATGTTAAATACCCAACTTTTGAAGAGTTGCGCGCTGAAGACCAAGAAGAAAGTCCTTTTATTTTATTTACTATAAAAGATACAGATGGCAATGTGGTAAGAAGAATTAAAGGAAAAAACAGTGCAGGAATTCAAAGGGTAACTTGGGATTTAAGATACTCTGATTTAGACCCAGCATCAGACAAAGACCGCAACAAAGACGATGCTTTTGCTTTTGACCAGAGCGGGCCACTTGCTTTACCAGGTGATTATATTGTAATGGTTCAAAAAAGTGAAAATGGAAAACTTTCTACCATAGTTGAAAAAGCAAGCTTTAAAGTAACATCCTTAGGATTAAATACTTTAGAAGAAAAAGACAAAGCTTTGGTATTAACCTTCCAACAAAAAGTTAGAGATTTAAACAGAGCCGTATCTGGCGCTAATAGAGTTATTGGTGAACTCGATAAAAAACTTGAATTATTAAAAAGTGCTGCTCTTGGCGCTAACACCAACTTAGCAATTTTAAGTAGAATTAATCAGCAAAAAATGGCATTGGATGAAATAAAAATAAAAATGCAAGGTGATAGAAGTTTAGAAAAAAGAGAGTTTGAAACACCTCCTTCCATTTCTTCAAGAATTGGCGTAATGGGTTGGTATCTTTATAACTCTACCTCAGCTCCTACCCAATCTCAAAAAGATAGTTACCGAGCCGCGGGAGACGAGTTTAAAGCAGTTTTATCCTCTTTAAAAACAATAGATGAGGCTATCAATCAAATTCACCAAGAATTAGAAGAAGCCAAAGCACCGTATGTACCAGGCGTAATACCAAGTTGGGATTATTAAAATGGATGCCGATGTAATAATAATAGGTGGAGGCCCCACAGGTATTGCTGCAGCGGCTGAGTTAATTAAACGCGGTATAAAAAAGGTTTTGATTATTGAAAAAGGAAGCATCACCGAATCAATAAACAAATACCCAAAAAGAATGGTGTTTTTTTCAACAGCAGAAAACATTGAAGTAGGTGGCTTGCCTTTTCCAACCTCCAATGTAAAACCTACAAGAATTGAAGCCTTGCAATATTATAGAAAGGTTGTTGCCTATTATGACCCAAATCTTTTACTTTATACAGAAGTTACCAATGTAAAAAAGAAGAAAGGTTTATTTTATGTTACTACTCATCGAAAAAATACCTACACCGCAAAATTTGTAATTGTAGCAACAGGTTATTTCGATTTTCCTAGAAAACTAAATATTCCTGGAGAAGATTTACCTCATGTTACAAAGTATTACGACGAGCCTTATAAATATTCTTTTTCGAAAGTTGTAATTGTTGGAGCGGGAAACTCTGCTGTGAGTGCTGCTTTAGAACTTTACAGACATGATGTTGATGTAACCATTGTTCACCGTGGTGAGGATTTTAAAAAAACTGCCAAATATTGGTTAATACCCGATTTGCAAAATAGAATTAAAGAAGGTAAAATAAAAACCAAATTTAATCGTATGGTTACTTCGATTGAAGTGGGAAAAATAAATGTTAAAAACCTTGTTTCTAATAAAATTGAAACACTTAATGCTGATTTTGTTATTATGATGGTTGGTTACTTACCTGATGTAAATTTTCTTCAAAAAATTGGATTAAATGTTTCAAGCGAAGCTTTAAAACCCGAATTCAACGAAAATACTTTTGAAACAAAAATTGACAATTTATTTTTGTGCGGAACTGTTATGGCAGGCACAAAAACCGAAACCATTTTTATTGAAAATGGCCGAGATCATGCCAAGCAAATAGCAGAAATAATTAAAGAACGAAATAGCAAAAATTGAACTTAGAGGCGACCATAGAAGAGAGGGAAATTTTGAAAAATGAATCAATTCTGAATCTTCCTTTACAATGTGCAGTTGAAGATGCATCAACTTTGTCTTTAGCTGAATTTAACAGAAAGTATTTTATTCTGCAAAAACCAGTTTTGCTTAAAGGTTTAGCCAATATGCATCCGGCTGGTCAAAAATGGACCATCGATTGGTTTAAACAAACCATGGGAAATCTGGATATTAAAGTTTTTGATAATACGAGAAAACAACACGTTTACTCCACCACAGTTCAGCCTGATTTTAGCATGAAATTCGAAGAGTTTTTGGATATTATTGCAAGCAATGAACCATCAACTGTAAGAATGTTTAGGTATGATTTATACAAGCAAAATCCTGACCTAAAAAAAGATTTTAGTTGTCCTCATTTTTTTAATCAAGGCCCTTTAAAAAACTTAGGTTTTATGTTTTTGGGAGGCAAAGGAACTGATGTAAGGTTGCATTATGATGTAGATTACTCCAACGTATTGCTTACCCAAATTTATGGACGAAAAAGAGTAATTCTTTATCCTCCAGACCAGTCTAAATTTTTGTACCAAGTTCCTTTTAATACGCACTCTTTGGCAGACTTAAAATATCCAGAAAAATGGCCCGGACTAAAATATGCTAAGGGTTATGAAATTATTCAAGAACCTGGTGATGGATTATTTATGCCGAGCGGACATTGGCATTATAACACTTAATTAACCGGTGGAATATCTGTGGCTTATAGAAAAATGGCCAATACCCCTAAAAGATTTATTAAGGGAGCAACATTTATGGGCTTTACCCTCCCTTTTGATAAAACTGTAAATTTCTTTTTTAGTGAGAAATGGTTTGCCTATAAAGAAAACCTATGCAAACTCAGAAACCAAAAAGCAGTTGAGAGTTCTGGTTTAAAAAACTAAGAGGGCCATTGTAAAAATCACAAATCCTAAAAGGAATAAAATTAAGGTATAAGGCAAAATATCTTTTGCTTTAAGCCCAGTTATTCCCAAAAGTGGCAACGCCCAAAAAGGTTGCAGCATATTGGTTAGTTGGTCTCCGTAGGCCAAAGCTAAAATGGTTTTGTTTAATGGAACTCCAATTTCTAATGCCGCATTAATGATCAAAGGTCCTTGAATAGCCCACTGCCCGCCTCCGCTTGGCACAAAAAAGTTAACCAACCCTGCACTTAAAAAGGTAAAAATCGGGAATGTGGTTTGGGTGGAAATTGAAACAAAAAAGTTTGACAAATCATTTACCAAACCCGAATTATTCATAATTCCCATAATGCCAAAATAAAGAGGAAATTGAATTAAAATTCCGCTAACACCAGAAATAGCACTATCAACTGCTTTCAAAAAATTATTGAAATTTCCATGCAGTAATATCCCTAAGCCTAAAAGTAAAAAGTTGATGTTGTTTGGCGTAAAAAAACCTAAAAATCCACCTTTGTCAATTAAGAAAATTTTAGCCAAAACTCCTCCTAAAATTACCAACCCAAAATACAAAGCCAAAGTTTTTGAATGATCTAACTTTTCAGCACCAATAAGCTTTTGCATGGGTTTTTGAAATAACTCACCTTCTTCGGATAACTCAATTTTGGTTGGAGGTAATTTTTTTCCAACCACAAATAAAACCTGCGGAATAATAGTTAAGCAAGCCAAAGCCACAACAATATTCATGGTAGAAAAAACCGTTAATCCGTAGTTGATGCTTTCTGGCAATTGCGCCAAACTGCTAGTGGTAAGATTACTTTGTTGTAAAATGGTTTTGATGTGGTTTGGCTCTGCTACTTTTGCCAAAGCACTGCCTGAAAACCCTCCGTGCCAAACCATTAAACCCACATAACCTGCTGCGCCAATTAAGGGGTAATTAATTTGGTAATTATTTCGTTTGGCATTCTCAGCTACTTTCCGAGCGAATATGGCTCCGAATATTAAACCCAAACCCCAATTAAAATAGGCTACCAAAATGGTTAAAAAGGAAACTAAAAAAGCCGATTTAGAAGTATTAGTGCAATAACTTGTGGCTTTACTGATAATGTTATCGATTGGTTTTGTTAAGGCCATTACGTGCCCTAAAACAAGCATGAGCATCATTTGCACGGCGAATACCAAAAGCCCATTGGTCCAAAGACCTTTTTCCCAAAAACTTAAAAGGTTTAAGCTGTATTGAAAATAGCTTTTATCGCTAGGAAGCGTAAAAAATAATGCGAGAAAAAAAGTAAAGATTGAAAGCAAAACCGCAATGGTAAAAGGAGAAGGTAATATTCTCCTAAACCATTCGGCATATCTTTCGTAAAAATTCATATTGAATTAAAACGGTAAATCTCCGTCGTCGTCGCTTGTTTCTGGCTCAACAAAATCTGGATAATTATTTGAAGTTGCACCTCCTGAGGGAGCGGCAGCTCCGCCTTTTTCAATTTTCCAAGCTTGCAAATTCACGTAATATTTACCTTGGTATTCGTTTCCTCTAACGTTAAAAGCTACTTTAACCTCATCTCCAGTATTTAACCCATCCAATTGGGTAATTTTATCTTTAATACACTCAAATTTTACATCTTGAGGATATTGCTCTTGCGTTGTAATTACAAATTCTCTTTTTTCAAATCCGCTAGAAAAGGTTTGTTTTTCCAATAACATTTTCACCTTTCCGGTTAATTCTAAACTCATTTTATTCTAATTTATATGTTGTTAAATTTTGGTTCTTATTTCTTGGCCCGACTTCATTACGCTTTTTCGGGTGAATTTTTGGTTTTTAATTATTAAAAGTCAAAAGGGTTTTCCAAGCATCTTCTACTTCTCCTTTTAATAGTTTTTCGTGGGCTAATTCATGTAGTTTTTGTTCTAACATGGCAGGTTCATCTTCTAATTCTTTAAACAAATCAGAAAGCTCGAGTAATTTATACTCGTTAACCTCTGTTTCATCAGGCAAGGTTTCAACGTTACCAAGTTTACCTAAATCGTTTCCAGTTAAAATATTGCTTAACCTAATATCTTCAGGAATTTGATCAACGCCAATACCTAAATTTCTAATAGGTTTTTCCACTTCAAACAAAGCATCACCATGGGCTCTTACATACCAGTCTCCTCCTAGCCTGCCAACCAAATCTATTTTTTGGGTATCAATTTTTCCGTTTTCATCTAAAACCTCCTCGCTAACATGAAGCATAACTACTTCACAAATTACCAAGTTTCCTGCTCCACCTTCGGTTCCTGTTTCAACTATTTCTTTTACGATACATTCTAACTGTACCGGCGATTCTTTAACCCTAAATGGTTTTACCAATTCACTTTCAATAGGTGTAAAACCTGACTTTACAAACTCATCTACACCTTCAGGATATTCGGTACTTGCCAAGCTCATTTGCTCAACCATATTGTAGTTTACGATGTTAATTACAACTTCTTTGGTAAGCTTGGCATTCTCTAAAGTATGCTTTGTGGTATTATTTCTAACCCTTCGGGCAGGAGAAAAAATAGCAATAGGAGGGTTGGCGCCAAAAACATTAAAAAAACTAAACGGACTCAAGTTTCGGTTTCCGTTTTCATCTATTGTACTAGCAAAGGCAATTGGTCTTGGCCCAACTGCTCCCAACAAATAACCATGAAATGCGGGTACCGGAATATCACCTGGTTTAATACTTTTCATAAAAAATATTTGGCTGTAAAACTAACCAATATGGGTAAGAAAGGTAAGCGCTAAGGAGAAAAATTCACATCTATTTTTTGAGCAATTTGAATCATATTAATTTTTATTCAAAACCCATCAATTTTGAAATAAAATCTATATTTGCAGCCCCTTTCGGGGAAAGTTCTTGCGGGTGTGGTGAAATTGGTAGACACGCTAGACTTAGGATCTAGTGCTTCGCGGCTTGGGGGTTCGAGTCCCTTCACCCGCACAACGTAAGGGAGCCTCTTCAACTTGTTGGAGAGGCTTTTTTTTGGAGCAAAGCGAAATAAAAATGTAAAGGACGAGAAGCCTGTCCAGAAGGGGGAACGACTGATGGAAGTCCCTCCACCCACACCATCTTAAAAGTCTGTTCATTAAATTGAGCAGACTTTTTTTGTTTTATTTATATTTTTTACCAGAATTGACAAAGTGAAATAGAAACAATAATTCTATTTAAACTCAAACCCATACTCTACTCTTTCGTTGGAGGTTGTTGTCCATTTGGGTCCGTTTTCGATTAAATCTATTAATTGCTCATCTAAACCATAACCCAAGCTTTTTTCAACCTTAATGCTTTTGGGTTTTCCATCATTATCTATTTTAAAACTTAGCATTACAACTCCACTTATGTTGTTGGCTTTGGCCTCTTCAGTTAATTTGGCGTTTTTCTTAATATACTGATTAAATACAGCATAACCGTCTACTGGTGCAGGAGCAGTAGGTGTTGCGCTTTCTATTTTTTTTGCAGGAAGTGATTGCAAAATATCGGCTTCTACACTTAAACTAGAAGTTCTATTTTTTATTGATTTTGCAGAAATAACCTGAACTTCATTTAATGCTACAGCATCTTCTTTTAAGGTAATGTTTAAAGGTTGCTCTGCTGCAGCCAAAACCTCTTCGGTTTTAAAACCCAAATAATTTACCTTAATTTTTGGTGAATCTACCACTGAGTTGAGGACAAAATTGCCTTCAAAATCGGTTACTGTTCCCGAATTATCGGTTAAATCTAACACATTGGCAAAAGGAATTGGCTCACCCGAAGTGGTTAAAACTTTACCTGTTATTTTATTAAGTTGAGCTTCCTCTTCAACAACTACTGATTCATCCTTCTCCATTATTTCAGACTCTTCAGTTGTTTCAGCAGGCTCATCTAATATTGCTAATTCTTCGGTTAAAGTAAAACTTGTTGTGGAAGAAATATCACTATCAAAAACTACTTGGGCTGGAGCAGTGTAACTTGCATTGGCACTTGAAGTTGCAGGTGAACCTGAAGTATAACTATTGGTTAATGCATTATTCTCTGCAACTAAAAAGCTGTGTACTTTTGTATTTTTTTCTTCAACTTCAACACTATCGGTAATCTTTGCCTCGGTTTTTAAAGTAGTGGAATCGGTTTCAATTTCTTGTTTTAGCTCTTGTTTGGTTTCTACTTTCTTCTCGGCCAACTTAATTTCTGGAGTTTGGGTTTTGCCTCCAAAAATTAAAAAGCTACCCACTCCAATAATTACCAAAACTGAAGCGGCAATGCCCAATTGCCAAAACGGAATTATCTTTTTTCGGTTTTCTTGGGCTCTGTTTTCAACTCTAGTTTTTAAAATTTCAACATCATCATGAAACCCAAAAGGCAAACCGCTTTCGGTTACACCCTCAACAGCTGCTTCACAAAATTCACAATTAAGCATATGCTTTTCAACCAAATGCATTTGCTCATTAGTTAATCTGTTGGCAACATAATCCTCAATTTGTTGAGGAGTTAAATGGGTTGTATGTTGATTGTTTTTATTCATTTACCTTCCATGCAAATCTTTAAATTTCTTTTACCGTTTTGCAAATAGCTTTTTACTTTATTTATTTCAAAACCTGTTTGTTCTACTATTTGTTTGTAAGACATTTCTTTCAAAAAGAATAAACTTACACATTGCTTTTGTTCCTTTATTAATGTTTCAATACATTTTTCTAGTGATTGCAAATTATCTTCCAAATTATTTTCATCATCAGTAGGATGCACAGAAAGTTCATTTTCCATACTCTCCTCTAAGGTTTCTATGTCTTTTATTGACAATCCACCTTTTGATGCCCTAATTTTCATCAAACAAAAGTTTCGGGCATATACATAAAGCCAACTCTTGAAGTTTTTGATTTCAAACCGATTTACATCTCCAATAAGCTTTTCAAATACCTGCATAACAGCATCTTGAGCATCGTCTTTATTTTTCAAATACTTTAAACAAACCCCATAAATCAAATGAATGTATCGGTTATAGAGCTCTGCTAAATCATCTAAGTTTTGTTTTTTACCAAAAGCATCTAACAGATCTTGGTCTGTTGCTTGTTGCCTACTTTTTGTATTGATAAAAAACATAGATTTTTCAATGGCTTTGAGGCAACCAAAATAAATTTTTTAAATGGTTTATGGAATTTTTTATTCCGCTGCATCCTATTACCAAAATCTAAAAATTATGAAAACACAAAAAATTCTTTCCGCTTTGGTAATCATGTTCCTATTATCAACCTCAACCTTTGCTTTTTTGGTGAAGGGAAAAATAACTAATTTAAATTCGGGTGAGCCGATTCCGTTTGTAAACGTTATGGTAAAAAACACAAAAATTGGAACCTCAACCGATTTTGATGGAAACTACCAAATTGAAGTTCCTAATGAAAATAGTATCCTAGAAGTAAAATATTTAGGGTACGAAACCCAAACAAAGCAAGTATTTAAGCAGACTGAAATTAATTTTAGGCTAAAAGCAAATACTGCCGAATTAAATGAAGTGGTGGTAATTCAAATAGAGGAAACTGAAAATATTTCTATTAAGGCTAAGTCTATTCAAGATGTAACCATGGATTATGCTTCCCCTTCGGTATTATCAAATTTTACCCAAAGGTTATCAAAAAATTCAGCTCCGGTAAACTCAACAAATGTTTATTACAATGAACCTATTCCTCATAATACAGAGGAATATGATGTAATTAATGAGAATATTTTTAAAAGTCCTTTACAGGAAGCGCTTTCAACTTTTTCCATAGATGTTGATGCCGCTTCGTATTCAAACCTAAGAAGGGTGATTAATTCAGGTCAGGTTCCACAAAAAGATATGGTAAGAATTGAAGAAATGGTAAACTACTTTACATATGATTACCCACAACCTGAAGATGAAAAACCATTCTCCATTACTACTGAAGTTTCTCAAGCTCCTTGGAATCAAAAACACCAATTGGTTCATATTGGATTACAAGGTAAAATGGTTGATTACAATGAGCTGAAGCCAAGTAATTTGGTTTTCTTGATAGATGTTTCAGGCTCAATGAGTTCGCCAAACAAATTACCGCTTTTAAAATCATCGTTAAAAATGTTGGTGAATGAGTTGCAGCCAAATGATAAAGTTGCCATAGTAGTTTATGCAGGAGCAGCAGGCTTGGTTTTACCATCTACTCCAGTTTCTAAAAAAGAGGAAATATTTGCCTCGTTAGACAGGTTGCAAGCAGGTGGTTCTACCGCAGGTGGTGCAGGTATAAAATTAGCTTACGAGGTGGCCAAAGAAAACTTAAAAAAGAATGGCAATAACCGCGTTATTTTAGCTACAGATGGCGATTTTAACGTTGGCGTTTCTTCAACCGCCGCTATGGTAGAGTTAATTGAAGAAAAAAGAAAAGATGGTATTTTTCTAACCATTACAGGTTTTGGAATGGGCAATTACAAAGATGGCCGAATGGAGCAAATTAGCAATGCAGGAAACGGAAATTACTACTACATTGATAATATTAAAGAAGCCGAAAAAGTATTTGTTAAAGAAATGCGTGGTACACTTTTTACCATTGCGAAAGACGTAAAAATTCAAATAGAATTTAATCCAAACTTGGTGCAGGCATACAGACTTATTGGGTATGAAAACCGCATGCTAGAAGCCGAGGATTTTAACGATGATAAAAAAGATGCTGGAGAATTAGGAGCTGGCCATACCGTAACTGCTTTGTATGAAATAATTCCAGTAGGTGTAAAATCTGAATTTGTGAAATCTGTTGATCCTTTAAAATATCAAGTAAAAAATGGGTTAATTACTGATGACTTTATAAAACCTTTTGCAGGCGAATTGATGACTGTAAAATTAAGGTACAAAGAGCCAAATGGTGAGGTTAGTAAATTGGTTGAAAATACTTTATTGAATTCTCCTGTTGAGCTAAAAAATAGTTCTGAAAACTTTAAGTTTTCTGCTGCTGTTGCTGAGTTCGGAATGATTTTAAGAGACTCAGAATTTAAGCAAGAAGCTAGTTATGATGATGTTTTAAAACTAGCCTCAGATGGAAAAGGAAAAGATGAAAATGGCTATCGTGCAGAGTTTATCCAAATGGTAAAATCTAGCAAGTTAATGGCAAATAAATAAGATTTGGTTAGTTGGTTTATTGCTCCCCTAAACTTTTCAGTTTAGGGGAGTTTTTATTGTTTTAAACAATTAACTACTTACTCTTTAGCAAAATAAAATTCCTAAAACCACCCAACTGCCTGCCACCTAAAAAGGTTTGCTCAATAAAGGTTAATATGCGGTATTTGGTTTTTTCGTGTTTGTGGGGTTTTCTGTTGGGATTTGGTTTTCCTGTAAGTTGCAATTTATCGGCCCAATCAAACCTGGCAATCCAACCTTGCATCACTTTAGGGTGGGTTTCTTTAAACCCACCTAATAAGTTCATCGGGCCAAAGTCAAAATCTTGGGCGGCATCTTTGTAAATCTCCCCTACCCTTTTGCTGCCCTTGTGTACCGTATCAAGCGCCTTCTTTTTATTTTGCATGTAATGCGGAGGGCGTACCCAACCATAATGGTAAATATAAGCCTCTACCCTAGCTACTTTTAATTTAAAAGTTCCTTCTTGTTGGCGGTAATTTAAACCATCAAAATTTGGGATTCTTCTAAAACTTTGGGCAGATTCCCAAGAGTGAATTTCGGGTTTGTTTCTTACAATTCTAACTTCATTCGGGTACCAACCATGCGAAACATGAAAATGGTTGTAATCTCCCCAAAAGTGTTTGTAACTGAATAATAATCCTTCTACTTCATTGTCATCTTTAAGTTCTTCACACTTTTTTTTAATGGCCGGCAAATATTTTTCATGCACTACCTCATCGGCTTGGAGGTAAAAAAGCCAATCTCCCTTGCAATGCGATTTTGCAATGTCGGTTTGGTGAGCGTTTTCCATTCCTCTTGGGTATTTTTCTAAATCCCAAAAAGTATCAATAATTTTAACCTTTGGTGAGTTGATACTTTCTACCTCTGCCCTTGTGGTATCGTCTTCATCGCCCTTGCCAATGGCAATAACAAATTCATCAACAATGGGCAGAATAGATTCAATAGCTTGTTTTATGGGATAATACAATTTGGTTGCATTTCGCACCATCGAAAAACCGCTAATTGTTGTTTTAGACATGGGGCAAAAGAAAGTAAAAAACGCTAATTGCTGATTACTACTCATTTCGTGAATAACTTCAAATCAAAAATCAAATTGTATTTCATAGTTTTATAGCCCCTTAAAACCACCATGAAGAAAATATTTTTTAGCCTTTTTTTATTTGTATTTGCTATTACTTATTCTTTCAATTTGCTTGGACAAAGTGTGGGTATTGGCGAAACTTCATTCGAGCCAAGTGAAAGCGCTGCCTTAGAAATTAGAGCCACCCAAAAAGGAATTTTAATTCCAAAACTTACAGACCAACAACGCAATAACATTTCAAACCCAATTGAAGGTTTGTTGATTTACCAAGTAAATTTGGTAACTGGTTTTTATTATTTCAATGGCTCTATTTGGGAAAGATTGGGTTCTTTTTATGTAGATTACGATACGGATAGTTTGAATGAAATTCAATCTATTTCCATTTCAAACGATACAGTTTACTTACAAAATGGTGGATTTGTAAAGCTTCCGCAAGATTTGGTAGATGATGCTGATAATAATCCGAACAACGAGATTCAAGCTATTTCTATTTCAAATGACACGGTTTATTTGCAAAATGGAGGTTTTGTAAAACTTCCGCAAGATTTGGTAGATGATGCTGATGCAGACTCTTTGAATGAAATTCAAACTCTTTTATTTTCAAATGATACTTTGCAAATTTCTAAAGGAAACAAAACAGACCTATCAAGTTTAAAGGATAATCTTGGAAATCACATTTTAACGCAAAACCTGCAACTTAATGGATTCTCTGTTGGAAACGATTCTGTGCCAAGTTTCTATATCGATTCGGTTGGTAAACTTGTTTTTCTAAAAGGAACATCCATCGAAAATAATTTTACAATTGAAGATACTTTAATCGTAAATAGTTCAGTTTATTTAAATCAAAGGGTTTACATCAACCAAGATGATCCAGATCACACCAATTTGCCTACCCAAGTACCTGATGAATTAACCGTAGTTGGAGATTCAAGGTTTTACGATGATAATATAGGATACAATAATCCAGATTTTGCTCGAATTACTTTTGACGATCTTAGCTCAGCATCGAACGATGGTAGGTTAAATTTCTACTCCACCGAAAGTTTTGAATTTGGTAGAATTACACAATCCTCGCAAACTAACGGAGTATCACTTTTAAAAATAAATGGTGATGGGTCATTGAAAATAAGTAACCAATACACCTTGCCTAACTCAGATGGAAATGCCAACCAAATGTTAACCTCAGATGGAAATGGAAACATCAGTTGGAAATCTGTTGGAGAAAACGATACGGTAAGTGTAGAATCAGGCAGCTTTATAGCTTTTCCCGGATTTGAATATTTGTTGGATGGAAGTTTTAACATAACCATTACATTGCCCGATGCTGCCAATAACAAAGGCAAAAAAATAATATTTTACGCCTATCAATATGATGCTGTAAGTGGCTTTTTCTTTGATGTTGCCACAAACTCTACAAGCATTTTTTCAGTTCAAGATAATGCTACATATTCTACAACAAATGAGTTTGGCGTTACAAGTCCAGATAAAGTAGTTACCTTAATTTCAAATGGGATAAGCTGGGTAATGTTAGGAGCCAAAGATTAACCATGAGAAGCGTTTTTACTTTAATATTTATCTCTTTTTGCTTAATTGGTTCAAGTCAAAACTTATCCATAAACGAAGGTTTTTTTACCCTTCATAAACATTCTACTTTAAGTTTAAAAAACACCAATTTAGAATTTGGTAATGGGAGTTTAATTGGCCAAGACACTTCTAATGTTGACTTTATTGCTGATTCAATTTCACCTAAAATTAGTGGTTTTGGATATTTTAAGGCTGATTCTTTAACCATTGGCTCTGAAGTAAATTCTAGTTTGTATCTAGATGTAAATCATGTTAAACTAAATGGTGGAAACCTAACCCAACAAAATGTAATCCTAGATTTAAGAAATCAAATTCTAAATGAAGAGGAAAGCTCTAAAATTAAAGGTGGTACAATTAGATTTAAGCTTCAACCAACGGCAAATAACTTTACCCAATCTGGAAATTTAGGTTTACAAATGCTGTTCTCAGAAACTTCAGATTCAATTACTTTAACAAGGCAAAACAGGGTTATTTACACTCCAGAAAATTACAGCATAAATCGATTATATGCCATAGAAGATTCTACCAATTCCATTTCAGAAGTTAACTTTTATTACCTCAATAACGAGTTAGAAAATTTAAATTCAGATAAACTACAGGTTTATACCTCAACTGATTTGTTTTCATGGAAATCTCAACAAATACTTTCTAGAAATCCTTCTGCTGGTTTTATTCATGCAAAAATCGATGGATTTGTAAAATACTTTTCTGTTTTTGAAGAAATTCCGGAAGAGTCTTTTTTTATTCCAAATGGCTTCTCGCCAAATAATGACGGTGTAAATGATTTTTTCGAAATTTTAGGATTAGAAGATTACCCCAACAATAAACTTATTGTTTTTGATGGAAATGGGGCAATTCTTTTCGAAGCTTCTCCTTACCTTAATAATTGGGATGGATTTATCCAAGCTGTATCGATTTCGGCAGATAACGGCAAATTAAATACTGGAACTTATTTCTACTTTTTTTACAAGGATGCCGATAAAAAAAATGATTTAGAAAAAGGTTTTATTGAATTACGCTCGGGCAGATGAGGAAGTGGATTTTGCATATCGCCCTGTTTCTAATTTACCAAACTGCTTTTGGGCAAACCAATTTGTATCAATTCAATGCTTATAAAGCTTTACTTAATCCAGCTGCCTCTGCCGAATTCGAAAATGTAAACTTTGCAAGTTTAGGTAACTTCAGGTGGTTAGAAGTTGAAGGCGCACCAACCAATTATGCTTTAAATATTAATGGTGCAGTAAAAGAAAATACATTTCTTGGTTTTCAATTAAACCAAACCAATGTTGGGTTAAGTTCTTTTACTCAATTTGATTTTGCCATCACCCAAAGTTTTCAAATATCAGAAACCAAAAAAGTAGCCTTTAGCCTAGCACCCGGATTTAGTTTTAATGGCAGCAGACTTACCGAAGCCAATTTGGTTGATGTTTCTGATGTTGAATTTTCAGCTAACCAACCTTTGCTCGTTTTGCCTTTGGCAAGATTTGGAGCCCAACTTTATTCAGAAAAGTTTTACTTGGGATTTGCCATTCCAAACCTTATTGAATCAACTGTATTTTTTGAAAAAGGATTTGACAAAAGAAATTCTTTTAGCCCTGATTTTTGGGACCTGCTTGTTACTGCTGGTTGGAAAAAAGAAATGGGCAAAAACTTTCAACTCGACTTGGCTAACCAAACAAAGCTTTTTCCTAATTCTGTAGTTGCTACAGAATTATTGTTATCAATAAAAGTATTTAACAGAATAACTCTAGGAGCAACCTACAGCAGCCAAAACACAAGCACTTGGTTCGGGCAAATTTATATGGCTGAAAATATTTTCTTTGGCTATGGCTACAACCAGAATTTTGCTCCGATTTTGACAAGCTTGCCTTCTCACGAAGTAATGTTAGTTTTTAAGGGGCGAAACTAAAAGTAGGAATCTTTGCCGCTATCCTTCAAAGGTGAATGAAAGCAAGAAAATTTTTGACCTTAAACTAGTAATAGGGTCAGAAAGTATGGTGTTATCATTAATGATAAGATTGTTAACCCCATAACTCATTTTTAATTCAGGCGAAAACTTGAAGTATTCTAAAAAGAAATCGAAACCCACACCAATTTGATAATTGATGTTGCTATTGTCTAATTTAATTACAGTTTCTGCAATATTTGATTTGGCATTGATTACATCTTTTTGAGAAATCAAATCATAACTATACATAAAACCTCCCACAAAATAGGCAGCAAAGTTGTTGTATCTAATTGAGCGGTATTTTAGGTTGAGGGGGAAATCTAAATAGGTTGATTCAACTGCTTTAGAAAGAACTGTAGATGGCTTTCCCGTATTTTCTAAGAAAGTATATTCTAGCCGTCTTTCACCAAAAGACAATGTAGGAATAAACCTAAGGTCAAACAACGGCCCTAAATGTAAATCGGTAACAATTCCTAAGTTAAATCCACTTTGAGGCAAAACTTCTAACCTAATTAAAGAATCAGACTTTGATAAGTCACTTTCCATAATAAAGCTAGATGTATTTACTCCTAATGAAAAACCAAAGTGAATTTTCTTCTCGTCAAAATCACCTAAGTTTAATAAGGTTTTTTGCTGTGCATTTGTGTTTACAAACGCCAACCCAAATAACAATATGAAGATTAAATTTTTCAGTGGAAATACTATTTCTTAAAATTTGGCCAAATGTAGCATTTCAACGAGAAATGAAACTATTTATTTCTCAGCAACATATAGGCTTGCAATTCCAAAAGTTAAAGGTTTAATTTCAACTTTTGAAAACCCACACTTTTTTAAAATTTCTGCAAATTCATTTCCGTAAGGAAAAGCCTCAACACTTTCGGGTAAGTATGTATAGGCTCTTGCATCTTTCGAAACTAGCTTTCCAATAAGTGGAAGTATAGCTTTAAAGTAGAAGAAGTATAGTTGTTTTATTGGAAAATGCTCTGGTTTAGAAAACTCAATTACAAAAAGTGTTTTTCCTTTTTTCAAAACCCTATTCATTTCAGTTAAACCTGCTTCCAAATTTTCGAAGTTCCTTACCCCAAAAGCTACTGTAATGGCATCAAACTTTTCAGTTTCGTAGGGTAAATTTTCCGCATCGCCATAATCTAACCTAACTTTATTTTCGAGCCCTTTTTTAGAGATTTTAGTTCTACCAACTGCCAACATATCTTTCGAAATATCTACCCCAATTACTTCATCAGGATTTGCATCTAAGGCTTCTATGGCAAAATCTGCTGTACCTGTAGCTACATCTAAAATAGATTTTGGCTTTTGGGCTTTTAGTATTCTTATGGCTTTTCTTCTCCAGCCAATGTCAATTCCCATTGAAAGTAAATGATTTAAAAAATCATATCTAGGGGCAATGTTGTCAAACATTTCAGCAACTTCTTGCTTTTTCGTTTTGTCTTTATCTCCGTAAGGTGTTACCATGAAATTGTAAACAGATTTTAGGCTAAAGGGTTGAAATTATTTTTCGAAAGAAATAGCTTCTTCCATTAATCTTTCTTTATCGATAGGCACCACGCCAACTTTCTCACATACCAAACCTCCAGCTAAATTTGATAATTTGGCCATTGTTTCGTCATTGCAGTTTGTTGTTAAACATAATGATGCAACAGCAATTACAGTATCTCCTGCTCCTGAAACATCAGCTATATTTCTAACATGAGCAGGGTAAATATTTTGATCGTTTTGGTTGGCGATAAAAACTCCTCTTTCTGAAAGAGTAATCAAGGCCTTTTTGATATTCATATTATCTACCAAAACATGGAAAGCTTTTGTTAAAGATTCGAGGTTTGGTTTGGTATCAATATTTAACCCTTCGGTTAACTCTTTTAAGTTGGGTTTAAATAAAGTAACCTCATCAAATGCGTCAAAATTTTTCTTTTTTGGGTCGGCAGTTACAGGAATATTCAACTGCTTGGCTTTATTCACTACAAACTCAATAATAGGTTTGGTAATTACGCCTTTGTTATAATCTTGAAGAATTATAGCATCTATTTTTTCTTCTACAAAAAGGTTGTTTAAATGGTTTATGAAACTTTCAGAATCCTCTTGATTTAAATCAGAAGTTTCTTCTTCATCAACCCTAAGCAATTGCTGATAATTTGAAATTATTCGAGTTTTTTTTGTTGTGACACGATTTTTACTTCTTAAAATACCCGAAGTTGAAAGATTTGATTTTGAAAGAATATTCTCAAAATCATTTGCTTTATCATCATCAGAAATTACAGAAGCCATAATTGCTTTCGCGCCTAATGCGGCAATGTTTAAAGCTACGTTTGCTGCTCCACCAAGTCTGTTTTCTCTTTCGGTTACAGATACTATTGGCACAGGAGCTTCGGGTGAAATTCGATGAACTTTACCAACCAAGTAAGCATCAATCATTACATCGCCAATAACCAAAATGGTTTTGGAATTAAAATCTTTAAAAATTCTATAAATTTCAGATTGATTCACAATTATTTCAATTTAGCCAAAGCCTTTTGCATTCTGCTTATTGCTTCATTTAATTCTTCTTCGCTTGTAGCGTAAGATAACCTCAAATTATTTGGACTTCCGAATGCACCTCCAGAAACTGTTGCTACGTGAGCTTCAGTTAAAAAGTACATCGACAAATCATCGGCATTGTTAATTTCAAAGTTATCAGTCTTTTTACCAAAAAGCTCGCTAACATCAGGAAACATGTAAAAAGCACCTTCTGGTAAATTGGTTTTAAATCCAGGCAATGAATCTAAACCTACTTTAAAAAGCCTTCTTCTTTTTTCGAAAGCAGTTTTCATAAATTCAATTTCCTTAGGATCGGCTAAAACGGCAGCTTTAGCAGCTTTTTGCGCAATACTTGATGCTCCGGAAGTAAACTGGCCTTGAATTTTTGTACAAGCTGCAGCAACCCAATCTGGTGCTCCGATGTAACCAATTCTCCAACCTGTCATGGCAAATCCTTTAGAAACACCATTTACTGTTATTGTTTTATCATACATTCCTGGCAAACTAGCCAAACTAGTGTGCTCACCAAAAAAGTTTATGTGCTCATAAATTTCATCAGCAATTATCATAAACTCGCCTTTTTCATCAATTACTTTGGCAATTTCTTCAAGCTCTGGTTTTGTATAACTTGCTCCAGATGGATTACATGGATAACTAAAAATCATCAATTTTGTACGAGGAGAAATGGCACTTTTTAAAGCCTCTGGTTGCAATTTAAATCCATCTTCTATGGTAGTTGGTAAAACAACTGGAATTCCTCCAGCAAAACGAACCATCTCGTAATAACTAACCCAATAAGGTGCTGGCAGCAAAACCTCATCGCCATCATTTACCAAAGCCAAAACTGCATTCATTATAGATTGCTTGGCGCCTGTTGAAACTACAATTTGCTCAGAGGTATAATCTATATTGTTGTCTCTTTTAAACTTAGTTGAAATTGCCTCTCTCAAATCTTTATAACCGGGCACAGGTGGATATTTTGAGAAATTATTATTGATGGCATCAATACCAGCATTTTTCACAAAATCAGGAGTATTAAAATCAGGCTCACCTAAACTTAGGTTTACTACTTTAATTCCTTGTTCAGAAAGTTCGCGGCTTTTTCTACTCATGGCAATAGTTGCCGATTCTGCCAAATTATTTACTCTGTTTGATAAAAGATGATCCATATTTTTACAAAAGCCGCAAAGCTAAACAATTGGAAATTTAAGCCATTAGTATATTGGATTGAACTAACAAATTTTACCCGAATTTTAAAATATAATTGAGCAATTTTAGTTTTTTAGGAAATTCGAAAATTTTAATAACGATATTTGACCCAATAAAATTTATTATGGAAATTGTGTTAGAGATTTTGAAAATTACCATTCCTGCTTTGGTAGTTTTTATAGCAGTTTATTTTGTACTGAAAAAGGTTTTGGAAAACGAAACCGAGAAAAGAATGTTGGAGCTAAAAAGAGAAAAAGCAAATGATTTTACTCCACTTAGGCTTCAAGCTTATGAAAGACTAATTTTATTGTTAGAGCGGATTTCTCCTAATAACATGGTTTTAAGAGTTCATAAAAAAGGAATGAGTGCGAGATTTTTTCAATTAGAATTAATTAAAACCATTAGGGCAGAATATGAACATAATCTTACTCAACAATTGTATGTTTCGTCTTCTAGCTGGAGAATTGTAACTGGTGCCAAAGAAGAAATGTTAAAGTTGGTTAGCTTAGCAGCATCCGGATTAGAAAAAGATGCCACCGCCGAAGATTTATCAGCAGTTTTGATAAAAAATACAGCAGAAGTTCAAAACCTTCCTACCAAAGTAGCAATAGAGTTTTTAAAGAAAGAGGTTAGAAAAATGTTTTAACAAAAAGATTTATTGTTTAAAAAAACAACACAGTTGTGTAAAAAATAGAAGGGTTAAGCCAGTTTTAAATGGCTTAACTCTTTTTTTTTGTGAAAAGCTTTTTCATGCAACAATACCACGACTTACTCAAGCATATTTTAGAAAACGGAACTTTTAAGGATGACAGAACAGGCACCGGAACAACGAGTGTTTTTGGCTATCAAATGAGGTTCAACCTTGAAGAAGGGTTTCCTTTGGTAACAACTAAAAAACTTCATTTAAGATCAATAATTCATGAATTATTATGGTTTTTAAAAGGAGATACCAACATAAATTACCTTAAAGAAAATGGCGTAAAAATTTGGGATGAATGGGCTGACGAAGATGGAAATCTTGGTCCTGTTTACGGATACCAATGGCGCTCATGGCCAGCTGAAGGTGGAAAACACGTTGACCAAATCACACAAGTAATTGAACAAATAAAAAACAATCCAAACTCGAGAAGACACATAGTTTCAGCATGGAATGTTGGGGAAATAGAAAATATGGCATTACCTCCTTGTCATGCATTTTTTCAATTTTATGTGGCAGATAACAAACTTTCTTGCCAGCTTTACCAAAGAAGTGCTGATACTTTTTTAGGAGTACCTTTTAACATTGCTAGTTATGCTTTGCTTACCATGATGGTGGCTCAAGTTTGCAATTTAGAGTTGGGTGATTTTGTACACACCTTTGGCGATGTTCATTTGTACTCAAACCACATTGAACAAACAGAATTGCAACTAACTAGAGATTTTAGGCCATTACCTAAAATGGAAATTAACCCTGAGGTGAAAAATATTTTCGATTTTACTTTTGAAGATTTCAAACTTGTTGGATACGACCCACATCCTCACATTAAAGCTGCTGTAGCTGTATGATAACCTCAATTATTGTAGCTGTTGCCAAAAATGGTGTTATTGGAAAAGATAACAGATTAATTTGGCGTTTGCCTGATGATATGAAGTTTTTTAAAAATACAACCATGGGGCATCATGTTATTATGGGCCGCAAAAACTTCGAGTCTATACCACCCGCTTTTAGACCTTTTAATGGTAGAACAAACATTGTGGTGAGCAGAAATATAGATTTGCAAATAGATTCGGTTGATGTATTTAATGACTTAAAACAATCTATAGCCTTTGCCGAGAAAAATCATGAAGATGAATGCTTTATTATAGGCGGAGGTCAAATCTACAACCAAGCATTAGAAGAAGGGTTGGTAGATAAAATGTACATTACAGAAATAAATCAAAGTTTTGATGGTGATGTATTTTTTCCTCAATTTGATAAAACCATTTGGCAAGAAGTAAACAGAATTCATCATGAAGCTGATGAAAAACATGCCTTTAGTTTTGATTATGTAACCTATGTGAAAAAGAAATAATATTTTCGATTTTGCAATGGTAAAAACAACTAAAGTCTTTTTTCTTCTTTTTGGCATAGTTCTAATTTTTAGTTCATGCCGAAACTCTGACAGAGACCTTGATACAGATACGACTATTGCAAGAAGCTATGCTTTTTCAGAGCAATATTTTTCTGATCCTTTTTTTTGGACACATAAGCTTTTGGTAAATCCAGCATTAACCCAAAACAACCTTACCTACTTAGACTCTGCTGAAGGATGCTTAAATAATGTATCGATAATAAAAAATGCAACAACAAACATTACCGATTTTACTTTGGTATTCGACGAAACCACAACTTGTAATGATGGAAGAGTAAGAAAAGGTCAGATAGAAGGGCGAGTTTGGGGTAGTTTTAAAGATGAAAACTCTACGATTAGGATAACTAGTAGCTTTTACTACATTAATGGATTTAGAGTAAACATGGTTGATTCATTACAAAATTTAGGTCGTGATTTAGATAGCTCACTAGTCTTTTCATCTCATGTAAGAAATGCTGTTATCTCTAATGACACAACTTATATTGAATGGGATGCAAACCATGAATGGACTTGGAGCTTTGGCGAAAAAAATAGACAATATGTAAACGATGAATTAAAAGCAACAGGTCTAATAAAATCTCTTTCGTACAATGGAAACACCTTCACCGCCGAAATTATTGAACCTTTAATGATGGATTTAGGTTGCTATTGGATTACAGAAGGAAAAGTAAATCAACAACCAGACAACATATTGCCTAGAACCTTAAACTTTGGCTCTAACTCATTTTGCGATAACTTAGTTGATGTAAGAATCTCTCAAAGAGATTATGAAATAAAAATTGATTAGCCTAAACTCAAGAGGCTACCTTCAGCTGATTTAAGGCAGAATTTTCGATCCTTGCTTTAGCATAAGCTAATGTTACCCTAAACTCTTTTGTATCTTCTTTAGATGGTAAATCGAACATAGCGTCAATCATAATTGCTTCGCAAATGCTTCTTAATCCTCTAGCTCCAAGTTTAAATTCAACTGCCTTTTCTGTAATAAAGTCTAATACCTTTTTATCAAAGTTTATTGCAATATCTTCCATCTCAAACAATTTTGCATACTGCTTGATGATGGCATTTTTTGGCTCTGTTAATATTCTTCTAAGGGTTGGTCCATCCAATGGATTAAGAAAAGTTAATACTGGAAAACGCCCAATCATTTCAGGAATAAGTCCAAATTTTCTTAAATCTTGTGGGTTTACATATTTCAACAAGTTTTCCTTGTCAATTTCTTCTTTGTCTTTATTGATAGAATAGCCAACTGCAGAAGTGTTTAATCTTCTAGAAATTATTTTATCCATTCCATCAAAAGCACCTCCACAAATAAAAAGTATGTTTTTGGTATTTATTTGAACCAACTTTTGTTCAGGATGCTTTCTTCCTCCTTGAGGTGGAACACCGACTTCAGTTCCTTCTAATAATTTTAACAATGCTTGCTGAACACCTTCTCCAGAAACATCTCTTGTAATTGAAGGATTATCACTTTTTCTTGCGATTTTGTCTATTTCATCAATAAATACGATACCTCTTTCGGCTTTTGCTACATCATAATCTGCAGCTTGAAGCAATTTGGCGAGGATGCTTTCTACATCTTCGCCAACATAACCTGCTTCTGTAATTACGGTTGCATCAGCAATACAAAATGGCACATTTAAAATTTTTGCAATGGTTCTAGCCATTAAAGTTTTACCTGTGCCGGTTTCGCCAACCAAAACAACGTTAGATTTTTCAATCTCAACATCATCGTCTTCTACGCTTTGGGTAATTCTTTTGTAATGGTTATAAACCGCAACAGAAAGAACTTTTTTGGCTTCGTTTTGTCCAATTACATATTCATCAAGATGATTTTTGATGTCTATAGGCTTCAACAAATTAATATTTGAAGAAATGGATGTTTTAATTTTTGAAGAAACTTCTTCGTGCACAATAGATTGAGCTTGACCAATACAACGGTCGCAAATATGACCGCTTAATCCAGCTATTAAAACATTTACCTCGCTTTTAGAGCGGCCGCAAAACGAACACTTTGTATCCTGATCTCTCATTAAATTATTTTGTGTTTACCAAAACTTCGTCAATCATTCCGTAAGCTTTGGCTTCATCAGCCTTCATCCAATAATCTCTATCACTATCTTTTTCAACAGTTTTAAAGTCTTTACCAGAATGCTTGGCTATAATATCGTAAAGTTCTTTTTTCAATTTCAAAACTTCTTTAATAGTAATTTCCATATCTGAAGCCTGACCTTGAGCACCTCCCATTGGTTGGTGAATCATAACTCTTGAATGTGGCAAGGCTGTTCTTTTACCTGCTGCACCAGCACATAATAAAACTGCTCCCATAGATGCAGCCATACCTGTACAAATTGTTGCCACATCAGGCTGAATGTACTGCATGGTATCATAAATTCCTAAACCAGCATAAACACTTCCACCTGGAGAGTTTAAATAAATTTGAATGTCTTTTTTAGCATCAACCGACTCTAAAAACAACAACTGAGCTTGCACAATATTTGCAATTTGATCATCAATTCCAGAACCTAAAAAGATAATTCTGTCCATCATCAATCTTGAAAACACATCCATTTGTGCTACGTTCATTTGTCTTTCCTCAATAATATAAGGAGTCATTGAGCGAACATAATTTTTAGAAGTAGATTCCAAATAGTGATCAACTTTAAGGCTGCTAATGCCTTTGTGTTTGATGGCGTAATTTCTAAATTCGTTTTTATTCATGTTAAATTTTACTTAAAGTTTACTAGATTGCCAATCTTGTCTAATATTTTACCTTTGGATGGCTTGCCAGAGGCTAATTTAACAAATTCGTCGAATGATAGTTCTTTTTCTTTTAAGGTTAATGTATCCTTCATTAAATCAAGGACTTTTCTTTCCATCAAATCTTCAAAAATTCTTTTGGCATCTTCTTGTTTTCCAAGAATATTCTTGGCAGCTTCTTCTAGTTGTTCATCTTCTACTTCTGGGTAACCATATTGGGCCATTTGCATTCTAAAAAGCTCTTTAGCTCTTTCTTTGGCTTCGTCTGCAGAAACTTTAATGCCGTTGTTTTCAATAATTTTATTTTCGATTAACTGCCATCTTAAGCTTTTGGCATATTCATCATACTCTTCTTCAACTTTTTCTGCTGTTAATTTTTCTTTGTTTGTTTCTAACAACCATCTTTTTAAGAAAGCATCTGGCAATTGTAGTTTTAGTTTATCCATTAATGAATCAGCAACTTCTTTTTTCAAAAACTTGTCAGAATCTTCGGTTAAAGCCTTTGTTAATTCATCAGCAATTCTAGCTTTAAATTCATCTTCAGATTGCACGCTTCCTGGGCCAAATGCTTTATCAAACAATTCTTGGTTTACCTCGGCAGGTTGAACACTGTAAATATGTTTTACTGTAAAGCTAAATTTAGAAGTTAATTTTTCTGCTTTTGGTTTGCTGATGTTAAGCATTGCAGCCATATCAGCAGGGCCTTTACTTACTTTAAAAGGATCAACTGTAATAGTTTCTTCTTTTTTTAGACCTAATAATTCTTTTTGAACTTTTTTGTCATCAACAAATTCTAGGGCAATGGTTGAAGTATGTTTAATTCCACCTTCAAGTAAATTTCCTTTGCTATCTAACTCAATAAACTCACCAGATATCATATCGTTTTCGGTAGAAGTTTCGTTTTCACCTACTTTTCCGTATCGTTTTGCTATGTCTTTGATGTATTTATTGATTAACTCATTATCAATAGTGATTTTGTATTTGTTGAATTTATCTTTTTCAGAAAGATTAACTTCAAATTCGGGAGCAAATGCTAAATCGTATTTAAATTCTAATTCCTTGTTGTTGTTAATATCGATTGTAATTTGGTCTTCATCTTTTGGAAGAGGATTACCTAAAACAGGAAGTTTATTGTCTTCTATGTGTTTGTAAAGGTTATCAACCAACATTTTATTTATTTCATCTGCCAAAACAGAGTTACCATACATTTTCTTTACCATTCCAAAAGGAACTTTACCAGGTCTAAATCCTGGCATGTTTGCTTTTTTCTGATAATCCAATAAAACTTTTTTTACTGGAGCTTCATAATCTGCTGGAGCTATTTTAATTGATAATGTTGCGTTTAAATTATCGATGTTCTCTTGTACAATATCCATTGTAAATCAGTGTTTTTACGTTCAAAAAATTGGAGTGCAAAAGTAATTTTTTTTGTTTGAAGACAAACCCCTAACTCAAGGATTAAATTCCAGTATTTTTTTGTCTCTGCGCTGCATTAATAGTTTTTATTTTCAAGAAGTTACATGTAAATTGTAAAATCACACTTCTAATGTTCAAAAAGTTATTTACACAAAAACAACATTATTTTATAAAAGAATAGGTAACCCATGGACTAACTAATAACCACTTATTGCGAATTAAAAAAAATTGTCAAAATCACAATCATTTATAAATTTACTCTGCATGCATAATAAATAATTATTACATTTGGGCATGCATCAAGAAGAAACCTTTGATTATCATATTAAATGGGCGTGGCATAAAATTTCAAAATTTTACAACCAAGAAGCTTCAAAGCATGATTTTACTATGGCTGTTGGTTATGTCTTGTTAAATATTGATAGTAAAGAAGGTACTCCTGCAACAAGCTTAGGTCCAAAAATGGGAATGGAGCCAAGAAGTTTGAGTCGCATATTAAATAGTATGCAAGAAAAAGGCCTTATTGAAAGAAGAGCCGATTTAGTTGACAAAAGAATTAATCGTGTTTTTTTAACCGATTTAGGAAAAACAAAACGAAATATTTCGAGAAATACTGTTTTAAGTTTAAATGAAAAACTACATGCTCAATTTTCATCCAGCAAGCTCAATGCTTTTTTCGAAGTAATGGAAACCATAAAAAACAAAGATTTAAACGAACTGTAACATGAACAGAAGAATTAATAAAGTTGCCATTTTAGGATCAGGAATTATGGGTTCTAGGATTGCCTGCCATTTTGCAAACATTGGACTAGAGGTTTTACTTTTAGATATTGCTCCAAATAAATTAACCGAAAAAGAGCAAAAATTAGGATTTCAACTAGACCACCCTGCTGTAAAAAACAGGATTGTAAATGAAGCCCTCCAAAGCACATTAAAATCAAATCCATCAGCAATTTATTCGAAAAATTTTGCCAAAAGAATTACTATAGGAAACTTTGATGATGACTTGGCAAAAATCAAAAATTTTGATTGGATTATGGAGGTTATTATTGAAAACCTTGAAATCAAAAAATCTTTATTCGAAAAGGTAGAAAAACACAGAACTCCGGGAACAATTATTAGTTCAAACACATCAGGCATTCCAATACATTTAATGACAGAAGGAAGAAGTGAAGATTTTCAAAAGCACTTTTTAGGTACACACTTTTTTAATCCACCAAGGTACTTACAGTTATTAGAAATTATCCCAACCCCACATACAAACCCCGATATAGTTGATTTTCTTTTAGACTATGGCGATAGGTTTTTAGGAAAAACTACTGTACTTTGTAAAGATACACCTGCTTTCATTGCCAACAGAATTGGGGTTTACTCAATTATGGCACTTTTCCATCAGGTAAAAGAGTTTGGACTAACAGTTGAAGAAATTGATAAACTTACAGGAAGTATTTTAGGAAGACCTAAATCTGCAACATTCAGAACTGCAGATGTTGTAGGTATTGATACTTTGGTAAAAGTTGCCAAAGGAGTTGAGCAAAATTGCCCAACAGATGAAGCTCATCAAACTTTTCAACTAACCTCTTACCTATCTAAAATGGTAGAGCAAAATAAATTAGGAAGCAAAACTGGTGAAGGATTTTATAAAAAGGTAAAAGGAAAAGATGGCAAGAGCGAAATTCTTTCATTAAACCTTGAAACTTTAGAGTATCAATCTCAGAAAAAAGTAAAGTTTGCTTCTTTTGACATTGCTAGAAACGAAGATGATTTAGCCAAAAGGTTCAAAATACTTTACAAAGCAAAAGATACTTCAGGCGAGTTTTACAGAAAATCTTTTTCAAAACTATTTGCTTACATCTCTCATCGAATTCCAGAAATAACTGATGCAGTTTACAAAATTGATGATGCTGTAAAAGCAGGATTTGGTTGGCAATTAGGTCCTTTTGAAAGTTGGGATGCTATCGGAATTGAAAAGGCATTGGAGGTAATGAAAGAAAACGGAGATGAAGCTGCTTCTTGGATTTCTGAAATGGTTTCAGGTGGAAACACTTCATTTTTCACAATAGAAAATGGCAAAAAATTCTTTTATGACGTTCCAAGCAAATCATATTTAGAAATTCCTGGCCAAGAGAGTTCGCTTTCGTTAGAGGTTTTAAAGCAAAATAATGTTGTTTGGAAAAATGCTGGAACAACAATTACAGATTTAGGAGATGGAATTTTAAACTTAGAGTTCCACAACAAAATGAATACAATAGGCACTGAGGTAATTCAAGGCATTAACAAAGCCATTGATTTAGCCGAAAAAGAATACCAAGGTTTAGTGGTTTACAATAACGGACAAAATTTTTCGGCAGGGGCCAATGTGGGCTTAATTTTCATGATGGCCGCAGAGCAAGATTATGATGAGTTAGATATGGCCATTAGAATGTTTCAAAATACCATGATGCGAATTCGTTATTCATCAATTCCGGTTGTTGCTGCGCCTCACAATTTAACCTTAGGTGGAGGAACAGAACTTTGTTTACATGCCGATAAAGTGGTGGCACACGCTGAAACTTACATGGGCTTAGTTGAGTTTGGCGTAGGTGTTATTCCAGGCGGCGGTGGAACCAAAGAATTTGCATTAAGGTTAAATGATGACCACCGAGAAGGTGATGTAAAATTAAATGCTTTAAGAAATCGGTTTTTAACAATTGGCCAAGCAAAAGTGAGTACTTCTGGGCAAGAAGGCTTTGAGTTAGGTTATCTACGCGAAGGAATTGATGAAACCATTGTAAGCAGAAAACACCAATTGGCTTATGCCAAAGAGTGCGCTTTAGATATGGCCAAAAAAGGATACTCGAAACCTGTGGAAAGAACTGATATTGAAGTTTTAGGAAACGAAGGTTTGGGAATTGTTTATGTTGGAGCTAACTCTATGTATTCAGGAAAATACATTTCGGAGCATGATCAATTAATTTCTGAAAAATTGGGTTATGTTTTGTGTGGAGGTGATTTATCTCAACCTACTAAAGTTTCTGAACAATACCTTTTAGATTTAGAACGAAGGGCCTTTTTAGAGTTGTGTGGAAAAAGAAAAACTTTGGAAAGACTTCAGAGTATAATAAAAACGGGGAAAGTTTTGAGAAACTAATTTTTAATGTTGAATTATGAATGTTGAATTAATAAAATGAAAAAAAATATTATTCAGGATAAGTCATTCAACTTCAGTTTAAAAATTATTAAGTTGTATAAATTGCTCCAAGCTGAGAAAGAGTTTGTTTTAAGTAACCAGTTGTCAAGGTCAGCAACTTCAATTGGGGCAAACATAGAAGAGGCAATTGGAGGAATTTCTAAAAGAGATTTCATTGCAAAGCTTTCTATATCATTAAAAGAAGCAAGAGAAACAAAGTATTGGTTGAATATTTATAAGTACGGAGATTTAACCAAAATAGAAGTGGATGATGAGATTAAAGAAATAGAAGAAATTTTAAAAATTCTAACATCAATTATAAAATCATCACAAGAAAGTTTAAATAAAATTAATTCATAATTATTCATTCATAATTCAAAATTAAATTAGGTAATGGACGCATATATAATAGCAGGAAAAAGAACAGCAGTTGGAAAAGCAAATAGAGGCTTTTTTAAATTTACCAGACCAGATGATTTGGCTGCGGCGGTAATTAGAGACTTGCTAAAAGATTTTCCTCAATTAGACAAAACCCAAATTGATGATGTAATGGTTGGCAATGCTATGCCTGAGGCCGAACAAGGTTTAAACTTTGCTAGGCTAATTTCATTAATGGCATTAGATACCGATAAAGTTCCGGGAGTTACGGTAAATAGATATTGTGCCTCCGGTCTTGAAACTATTGCTGCAGCTTCATCAAAAATTCATGCAGGAATGGCCGATTGCATTATTGCAGGAGGTGCAGAAAGTATGTCTCAAATACCAATGGGTGGATGGCGTGTAGTTCCAAATCCAAAAGTTGCAAAACAGAACCCAGATTGGTATTGGGGAATGGGATTAACTGCAGAACAAGTTGCCCAAGAGTATAATATTTCTAGAGAAGATCAAGATGCATTTTCTTTTAGATCTCATCAGAGAGCTATTGCCGCAATTGAATCAGGAAAATTTGAAAATGAAATAACACCAATTGAAATTGAGGAGGTTTTTGTTGACAAAAACTCAAAAAAGCAAACAAAAAATTATGTTGCTAAAGTTGATGAAGGCCCGAGAAAAGATACAAATATCGATGCCCTCTCAAATCTAAGACCCGTATTTGCTCAAGGTGGTTCGGTAACAGCAGGCAACTCATCGCAAACATCTGATGGAGCTGCTTTTGTTTTGATTGTTTCGGAAAGAATGCTAAAGCAACTAAATGTTGAGCCAATTGCAAAATTGGTTTCTTATGCTTCCATGGGTGTACCTCCAAGAATTATGGGAATTGGCCCTGTTGAGGCTATTCCAAAAGCATTGAAACAAGCAAATCTATCTTTAAATGATATTGATTTAATTGAACTTAACGAAGCATTTGCTTCACAATCGTTGGCAGTGGTTAGAGCCCTTGGTTTAAATGATGAAATTGTAAACGTTAATGGTGGAGCAATTGCATTAGGTCACCCTTTAGGTTGCACAGGAGCAAAATTGAGTGTTCAATTATTTAACGAAATGAAAAGAAGAAAAAACAAATACGGCATGGTAACTATGTGTGTTGGAACAGGCCAAGGAGCGGCTGGTGTTTTTGAATTACTATAAAGGTTATAGATTAAAGTAAAATAGAATAGGAATAAAGTCTTTTTTCTTTACTCTTTGTTCCTTTCATCAACAATTAAAATTATGGAAACAATAGAAAAATTAGTTTTAAAAGGAGGAGAATTCTTAATTAAAGAAACTGACCCTCAAGATATTTTTATTCCTGAAGAATGGGATGAAGAACAACAAATGATTGCCCAAACTTGCTACGACTTTTTAGACCAAGAAGTATTTACAAAACTTGACGAAATAGACGAAATGCAGGAAGGCTTAATGGAAAGTCTGCTTACCAAAGCAGGTGAGTTAGGTATGCTAGGTATTTCAGTACCCGAAGAGTTTGGTGGTTTTGGGAAAGACTTTGTAACCTCAATGTTGGTAACAGAAATTACAGGTGCTGGTCATTCGTTTGCAGTTGCCATTGCAGCTCATACTGGTATTGGTACTTTACCGATTTTATACTACGGAAACCAAGAGCAAAAAGAAAAGTACGTACCCAAACTTGCCTATGGTGAATGGAAAGCATGTTATTGCCTAACTGAGCCAAGTGCCGGTTCTGATGCAAACTCGGGAAAAACAAAAGCAACATTAACAGATGATGGCAAGCATTACCTCATCAACGGGCAAAAAATGTGGATTACCAATTCAGGTTTCGCAGACATTTTTGTTGTTTTCGCCAAAATTGGAGATGATAAAAATTTAACTGCTTTCATAGTTGAAAAAGGAATGGAAGGAATTACTTTAAACCCTGAAGAGAAAAAAATGGGAATTAAAGGTTCTTCTACAAGACAAGTGTTTTTCAATAATGTAAAAGTACCGGTAGAAAATTTGTTAGCCAATAGAGAAGATGGTTTTAAAATCGCACTAAACATCTTAAATATTGGAAGAGTAAAATTGGCCGGAGCAGCTTTAGGTGGTTGTAAAAGAGCAGTTTCAACCTCGGTAAACTACGCCAACGAAAGAGAGCAATTCGGCAGACCAATTTCAAAATATGGCGCCATAAGACATAAATTGGCTGAACAAACCATTCAAACTTTTGCGGCAGAATCTGCAACTTACCGAGTAAGTAAAAACATAGAAGATGCCATTAATGCCTTAAAAGCAGACGGCATGGATCCGCAAAAAGCAACTTTGAAAGGAGTTGAACAATTTGCAGCAGAGGCTGCTATGTTAAAAGTTTTAGGTTCTGAAGTTTTAGATTTCGTAGTTGATGAAGCTGTTCAAATTTATGGAGGTATGGGCTACTCAGCCGAATCTCCGGTAGAAAGAGCTTACCGAGATGCCAGAATAAATAGAATTTTTGAAGGCACTAACGAAATTAACAGAATGCTTACCGTAGACATGCTTTTGAAAAAAGCCATGAAAGGTGAGCTAGACTTAATGGGCCCTGCCAAAAAAATTGCTGATGAATTATTTGATATTCCAGATTTTGATGAGCTAACAGGAGAACTTTTTGAAGATGAACACAAATACATCAAAAACTTTAAGAAAGTTATTTTGATGGTGGCAGGTTCTGCTGCACAAAAATTAATGATGCAATTGGCTAAAGAACAAGAAGTATTGATGTGTATTGCAGATATGGCTATTTGGACATACACTGCTGAATCGGTTGTTTTACGTACCCAAAAGTTAATTTCTATGAAAGGCAAAGAAGCTTGCACAAATCAAATTGCGATGGCTCAAGTTTATGTTTATGATGTGGCTGATAAAATTAACAAAGCCGCTAAAGATGCCTTAACCGCATTTGCCGAAGGGGATGAATTAAGGGTTCAATTAATGGGGGTAAAAAGGTTTACCAAAACAAACCCACTAAATACCAAAGCCTTAAGGCAGCAAGTAGCTCAAAAATTAATTGAAGAAAACAAATATTGTTTTTAAGAAAAAAGGGGCTTCGGCCCTTTTTTTATTTGCTATTTATGGCAATAGTTTGTATCTCTACAAAATTGTAGGTTATTTTTTTATTACTTTTCGGGATAATTTAACCTAAAATTATGTGCCGTTTTATACAATGAAGCGCTAAACATCATGAAAAAAATAGAAACAGATTTTGTTAAATTTTATATGGAAAACGATATTTTAATTGGTGAGTTTATCTGCGAAAAACTTGATTTATATAAAGCAAAAGAAATTTTGAGGTTAAGGTTAGAATTAACAGGCGGGACCTCTTACAAAACCTGTGCAGACTCAACCCAGGTAAAAGAATTCACCAAAGAAGCTAGAGATTTTATGTCTCAGGGAGATGCTTACAAAAACATTTCAGCATTTGCAGCGGTAACCAACAATAGTGTTACTCGAATGATTCTCAATTTTTATTTAAGATTAAAGCCACACCCCTTGCCTACAAAGCTTTTCAATAACAGAGCTGCTGGAATTGATTGGTTAAAAACTTTAGATGTTTAATAATTGAATCAAAGAATATTAAATTCTTAAAAGAATTTCTCGAAAGTTTTAAGTTAATTATTTTTACAGAAATTAAAATCTTATTATGTACGAAGATGATAATCTCTTAATAGAAAGTAATAATGATTATGTATATTTTTATTACAAATGCCAACAAATTGATGAGGAAATTGCTCAAAACATGATTGATACTAGACTAAAACTCTTTCCTTTTCCTCATAAAGGTATAATTGACACAAGGAATATTAATTGGGCAAACATGGGAGCACTAAGAGTGTTATCTAGCGATGATGCATATAAAAATTTTACTGCAACCGTGGTTATAGTAAATAGTAAGGTGGGTAAGTTGTTGGGTAATATATATTACAGATTAGTAGATGCTCCTTTCCCAACAAGATTATTTACAGATATTGAAAGCTCACTTATTTGGTTATCTAAAATAACCAAAGATCCTATTCCAGAATTTAGTTTTATTAAACAAACAGAAGAAGATTTTACTATTAACCAAAATTAATATGATACCCAGTAAAGGCGATAATTTTAATTTTAACCAAAAAGATTATAGGTTCGAACTAATACAAGAGTTATTGGTAGAGCTTGCCTCTGGTAATTTATCATATAGAAGTTTAACAAGTGAAAAAGGAGATGAATTAGATGCAATTATTACTGGAATAAATATGCTTGGAGAGGAGTTACAATCCTCTACCGTAGATAAAGAGTTTCTAAATACCATTTTCGAATCAATAATGGATATGGTTGTTGTATTAGACCCGGAACTTAGGGTAGATACAATTAACCAAAACTTTAAAGATGTTTTAGGGTACACTTTAGAAGAAATTAGAACTTCTCATTTTAAAAAGTTATTTGACCTAACTAATGTTGAGTTTTCTTCTTTGATTAATAGCTTAAATATCCACAGAAAAATAAAAAATTACGAAACCAATTTTTTAACTAAGGGTGGTAATTTAATTCCAGTTTCGGTTAGTATATCAAAACTTATTGGTAAAAAAGATGAAGAAAAAGGGATATTAATTGTTGCTAAAGAGATTGGACATTTAAAAAGAAATGAAACCGAACTAAAGAAAAGAAATGAAGAACTAAACACCTTTATTTATAAACTTAGTCATGATTTGAGAGGACCTCTTTCTTCTATTTTAGGTTTAACAGATATTGCTGGAAAAGAACTATCAAGTTCAAATAAAATAAATCCAAAAGAGGCTAAATATTACAATAATTTAATTCGAGAATCTGCCATAAAATTAGATGGGATAATTAGAAACCTAAATGAGGTAATTCAACTTAGGCAAAGAAAACCAGCTATTAGCTCTATTAACTTAAAAAACGAGGTTTCGAAGTTAATTGCTAATAAATTTTCTACCAAAACAAATTTTTCTGTATTTATTAACATCCAAAATGATTTAAACATAAATACAGACCCTTCATTTTTAGAGGTTATTATTGATCATTTAGTAGATAACAGTTACAAGTTTAGAAATAAAAAACAGCTTTTTCCCTTCTGTGAAATAACTGCCTCTAAAATGAAAAGCTTTACTCTAATAAAAGTAAAAGATAATGGTAGAGGTATTTCTCAGGAACATTTAGAGAAAATTTTCACCATGTTTCACCGCGCTACTGCAGATGTTTTAGGCTCTGGTTTAGGATTGTTTATAGTAAAATCTATTGTAGATAAAATAGAAGGTGAAATTCAACTATTTTCGAAAATTGGTGAAGGCACCGAATTTCTTATATTCATACCAAATTAAAAACTATCGAAGATTTTAAAAACTTAAACCTTAGTAATGAGATTATTGAGGCCATTAGCTCCATGGGATTTGTAAGTGCAACCCCAATACAAAAACGAGCTATTCCAATAATCCTAAATCATAAAGACCTAATTGGCTGTGCTCAAACTGGCACAGGTAAAACAGCAGCTTTTCTTATTCCTATTTTAGAAAAGTTACATAATTCTAACAAAAAAGGAATTAAGGTTTGTGTAATAGTTCCCACGCGTGAATTAGCCCAACAAATTGATGAAAACATAACTGCTCTTTCATACTTTTTGAGCGTTTCTGCAATTTCAATTTTTGGGGGAAATCAACCTGAACTTTTTGCCCAACAGAAAAATGCTTTGCAAGAAGGAGTAGATGTTGTTATAGCAACTCCAGGCAGGTTAATAGCCCATATGAATTTAGGATATGTAGACTTCTCAACCTTAGATATATTAATTTTAGATGAAGCAGATAGAATGCTAGAAATGGGCTTTATTGCTGATATCAATAAAATAATAGAAGATATGCCTAAAAAAAGGCAAACCTTATTGTTTTCGGCTACAATGAAAAGTGAAATAAGAAAACTAGCCCAAAATATTCTAGTAAATCCAGAGCAAATTAATTTAAGTGTTTCTAAGCCCGCAGCTGGTGTTACCCAACAAGCTTATTTGGTAAATGACTTTCATAAAATTAAATTACTTGAGTATTTAATTCAACATTCGCAAATTACCAACATGCTCATTTTTGCTTCACGCAAGAGTAAAGTAGACGAAATTTATAAATCATTAAGTCGCTTAGGTGTCGATTGCAGAGCTATACATAGTGATAAGGAACAAATTGAGCGGAATGAGATTTTGAGAAATTACAAAGCTCAAAATTTTAAAATACTTATTGCCACAGATATATTATCGAGAGGAATTGATATTGAGGAGTTAAGCCATGTTGTAAATTTTGATGTACCAGATGACCCTGCAGATTATGTTCATAGGGTTGGCAGAACAGCAAGAGCTGATAAAAAAGGTGCTGCCATAACATTTATTAATGATGGTAAAGACCAAATGATGTTCTACAATATTGAGCAGTTAATTGAAACCCAACTTCCCAAATTAGAAATTCCAACTGAAATTGGAGAAAGCCCAAAATACGAACCTGAAAAATTTTTAAGACCTAAAAAGAAAAATTTTAGCAACAAAAACAAGAAATTTAAAAAGCCATTTCATAAAAAAAGCCGCGAATAGCGGCTTTTTTTATTTGATAACCTTAATGGTTTTATCTATTTTTTATATCAACAAATGCTCGGTGGTTCTCACCTACATAAACTTGCCTTGGTCTTCCAATCGGTTCGTTGTTTTCTCTCATTTCTTTCCATTGAGCAATCCAACCTGGTAATCTTCCCATTGCAAACATTACTGTAAACATTTGGGTAGGAATACCTAAAGCTCTGTATATAATACCTGAGTAAAAATCAACATTCGGATATAGTTTTCTTTCAATAAAGTATTCATCGTTTAAGGCAACTTCTTCTAAACCTTTTGCAATTTCTAAAATAGGGTCATTAACACCTAATTTAGCCAATACATCATCAGCAGCCTTTTTAATAATTTTTGCTCTTGGATCAAAGTTTTTGTAAACTCTGTGGCCAAAACCCATTAATCTGAACGGGTCATCTTTATCTTTTGCCTTAGCCATCCATTTTTTGGTATCACCACCATCATTTTTAATGGCTTCAAGCATTTCGATTACCGCTTGGTTTGCTCCGCCATGCAAAGGTCCCCATAATGCAGAAATACCTGCAGAAACAGAAGAATACAAACTTGCATGAGATGAGCCAACTACACGAACTGTTGAAGTGCTACAATTTTGCTCATGGTCTGCATGCAGAATCAACAATTTGTTTAAAGCATTGGAAATAACTGGATCTGGCTCATATTTATCTGATGGCACAGAGAACATCATTTTCAAGAAATTAGAACAGTAGTCTAAAGAATTATCAGGATAATTTACCGGATGTCCAATTTCATTTTTGAATGTCCAAGCTGCTATGGTTGGCATTTTTGCTAAAATTCTAATAATGCTAATATTTACTTCATCTGCAGATCTGTTTGGATCTAATGCATTTGGATAAAAGGCCGTTAAAGCTCCAATTAAAGAAGATAAAACCCCCATTGGATGAGCTTTAGAAGGAAAACCATCTAAAATATTTTTCACTTCTTCGTGTACCATGGTATGCATGGTAATATCTTTTACAAACTGATCAAATTCTTGTTTTGTAGGTAATTCGCCATATATTATTAGATAAGAAGTTTCTAAAAAGTTTGAATTTTCAGCCAATTCTTCTATAGAATATCCTCTATATCTTAAAATACCTTTTTCACCATCTAAAAAAGTAATAGCACTAGAAGTTGAACCAGTATTTTTAAAACCATAATCTAAAGTTATTAGCCCAGATTGTGCCCTTAATTTACTAATATCTATTGCTTTTTCATTTTCAGTGCCCGTTACTATAGGTAGTTCATAAACGTTACCATTAAAATGTAATTCTGCTTTTTCTGACATTTGATTAGTTTGTTTTCTTGTCTAACGAATAATTGGATTTAAAGTTTGAAAAATAATAAGAAAATCGGAATATTTTTGGAATTGATGTTAAACAAACTTAAAATCTTTGCCAAGAAAAGTCCCTGTAGTTCCTAACTCCTCTTCTATTCTTAATAACCTATTATATTTTGCAACCCTATCACTTCTTGATGCTGAGCCAGTTTTAATTTGCCCTGTATTTAAAGCAACCGCCAAATCGGCAATTGTAGTGTCTTCCGTCTCGCCAGATCTATGACTAATAATAGATGTATAGTTGTTAAATGTTGCCATTGAAACAGCTTCTATGGTTTCTGTTAATGTGCCAATTTGGTTAACTTTAACCAAAATCGAATTTGCAACATCTTGTTCAATTCCTTGAGATAACCTTTTTGTATTTGTAACAAACAAATCATCACCCACTAATTGAACTTTATCTCCTATTTTATCTGTTAACATTTTCCAGCCTTGCCAATCATCTTCATCTAATCCATCTTCAATAGAAATAATTGGATATTTTGAAGTCCATTCAGCCCAATAGTCAACCATTTGTTCTGATGTTAATTTTCTACCATCAGATTTATGAAAATGGTATACTTTATTTTCTTTATCGTAAAATTCTGAGCTTGCTGCATCCATAGCAATAAATACATCTTTACCTGGTGTAAAACCTGCAGTTTCAATTGCTTTTAGCACGTATTCAATGGCTTCTTCGTTTGAGGATAAATTTGGTGCAAAACCTCCTTCATCTCCAACATTTGTAGAAAAACCATTTTTCTTTAAAACTGATTTTAAATGATGAAATATTTCAGTTCCCATTTGTAAGGCTTGAGAAAATGAAGAAGCTCCAACTGGCATTACCATAAATTCTTGAAAATCTATTTTATTATCAGCATGAGAGCCACCATTTAATATGTTCATCATAGGAATTGGAAGCTTGTTTGCATTAACACCTCCAATATATCTGTAAAGTGGTAAGCCATGAACAGAAGCTGCAGCTTTTGCAACAGCTAATGAAACGCCCAAAATAGCGTTTGCACCTAAGTTAGCTTTGTTTGGCGTTCCGTCAAGTTTAATTAAGGCCGCGTCAATTCCTCTTTGGTCGTAAATAGGGTAGCCATGTAATTCTTCATTAATTATTGTATTTACGTTATTTACTGCTCTTAAAACCCCTTTACCTAAATAAGTGTTTTTGTCGTCATCTCTTAATTCTACAGCTTCGTGAATACCTGTTGAGGCTCCTGAGGGAACTGCTGCAACACCTGCGTGGCCTGAGTCAGTATATACCTCTACTTCAATAGTAGGGTTTCCTCTAGAATCTAAAATTTGACGTGCTTGAATACTTGAAATTTGTATCATAATGTTTTTACTAGTTTGTATTTTTTAATTAAATCAATAAATTCATCAAAAAGGTATCTCGAATCATTTGGACCAGCTGAAGATTCAGGGTGGTATTGAACTGAGAAAGCATTTTTTGATGGATACTTGATTCCCGCTAGCGAATCATCATTTAAATGTATGTGGGTAAGAATTGCGTCTTTTTTATTTTTTAATGATTCTTTATCTACAACAAAACCATGATTTTGTGAAGTAACCTCGCATTTTCCTGTAGAAAGATTTTTTACTGGATGATTTACTCCTCGGTGTCCGTTATGCATTTTTTTTGTTTTTAGCCCTGAGGCTAAAGCCATTATTTGGTGACCTAAACAAATTCCAAAAGTTGGTATTCCTTTTCCCAAAAGCATTTTAAGTTCTGCAACTTCCTTTCTCATAGCAGCAGGATCACCAGGGCCATTTGATAGCATTATTCCATCTGGATCCCATTCATAAATTTCTTCTGCAGTAACATTACTAGGAAAAACTTTTAAGTAACAGCCTCTTTCTTCGAGGCATCTTAAAATATTTTGTTTCACTCCATAATCGATCACACCTACATGGTAAGAACTATTCTCGTTTCCAACAAAATATGGTTTGGTTGTAGAAACTTTAGATGAAAGTTCAAGACCTTCCATGTTTGGCGCGTCCTTAAGTTGACTTTTGAGTTTTCTAATATCGAAAATTTCAGAAGAAATAATTGCATTCATTGCTCCTTTATCTCTAATATGGCGAACAAGTGCTCTTGTATCAATATCAGAAATACCAACAATCGAATCACGTTCAAAATAAATTTGCAATGATTCAAAAGCTGCTGGTCTTGAAAAAGTTTCAGAAAACTTTTTACAAACCAAACCTGAAATTTTTATAGATTCAGATTCAATTTCGTTAACATTAACTCCATAGTTTCCAATATGAGAGGGAGTCATTAATAAGATTTGGCCAAAATAGGATGGGTCGGTAAATATTTCTTGGTACCCCGTCATTCCAGTATTAAAGGCAATTTCGCCCATGGTTGTTCCTATTTTACCTACGGCTTTTCCTTTAAAAACCGTTCCATCGTCAAGTAATAGGGTTGCTTCGCTCATTTACTATTTGAGTTTTTAGATAAAAAAAAAGGATAAAGCCTAAGACTTTATCCTTTCAAAAATAACTGCTTTTTGCAAGCAATTTTATTATTATTCACCTTTGGCTTCGTCTTTCTTTTCGCTTTCTTCTTTTGGAGCCTCTTCGGCTTTAACATCAGGTGCTTTTTCTGCTTTTGGAGTCTCAACAACTTCAGCATCTTCAACTAAAGGCTCCTCTTTTTTTACATCTTTAGAAACAGTTTCTTTAGTTGCTGCTTTTCCGCCTCTTCTGCTTCTTCTTGAAGTTTTCTTTTTAGCAGTGCCTGACTCATAGGTTTCATTAAAATCTACTAATTCAACCATTGCAATTTCGGCTGCATCACCTAACCTGTTTCCAAGTTTAATTATTCTTACGTAACCACCTGGACGCTCTCCAACTTTTGGAGCTATTTCTCTAAAAAGCTCTGTAACAGCGTCTTTATTTTGCAAATAGCTAAAAACATTTCTACGCTCGTGAGTAGTATCATTTTTAGATTTTGTAATTAAAGGCTCTACATAACCTCTTAAAGCTTTTGCTTTAGCTAAAGTGGTATTGATTCTTTTGTGCTCAATTAAAGAGCAAGCCATGTTTGAAAGCATTGCTTTTCTGTGAGCAGTCTTTCTTCCAAGTGCGTTTACTTTATTTCCGTGTCTCATTTCTAAAATTACTTTTAGGAATTACTCCTTGTCTAATTTATATTTTGATACATTCATACCAAAATGAAGGCCTTTAATTTCAACTAATTCTTCTAATTCGGTAAGTGATTTTTTACCAAAGTTTCTGAATTTTAGCATGTCGTTTTTATCAAACTGAACTAAATCTCCTAATGTTTCGATATCTGCTGCTTTCAAACAATTTAATGCTCTAACTGATAAATCTAGATCAACAAGATTAGATTTTAAAAGCTGGCGCATGTGTAATGAAGTTTCATCAAATTCTTCTTCAGCTTCTTTTTCTTCAGTATCCAAAGTAATTTTCTCATCAGAAAACAACATAAAATGATGAATCAAAATTTTAGCTGCTTCTTTCAAAGCTTCTTTTGGATGTACTGAACCATCAGTATCAATATCAAAAATTAGCTTTTCATAATCTGTTTTTTGCTCAACCCTGTAGTTTTCAATGTTGTACTTAACATTTCTAATTGGGGTAAAAATAGCATCGATAGAAATTTCACCTAAAGCTGCGCTAGAAGATTTATTTTCTTCGGCAGGAACATAACCTCTTCCTTTGCTTACAACAACTTCCATTTGAAAGTCAACTCCTTTTTCTAAATCACAAATAACTAAATCTGGATTTAAAACTTGGAAAGCAGAAGTAAACTGACCTATATCACCTGCGGTAATTTGATCTTTTCCGGTTACTCTAATTTTAACTCTTTCAGAATCAGAATCTTCAATTTGTCTTTTAAATCTTACTTGTTTTAACTGAAGTATTATTTCAGTAACATCTTGAACTACTCCTTTAATAGATGAAAATTCATGTTCAACACCCTCAATTTTGATAGATGTAATGGCAAACCCCTCTAAAGAAGAAAGTAAAATTCTTCTAAGTGAGTTACCTATGGTAATACCATAACCTGGCTCAAGTGGTCTGAATTCGAATTGGCCACTAAACCCATCCGAATTTATCATTATAACTTTATCAGGTCTTTGAAAATCTAAGATTGCCATAGTAATTTTTATATTATTATTTAGAATATAGTTCGACGATTAATTGTTCCTTGATATTCTCAGGAATTTGATCTCTTTCTGGCATGTGCAAGAAAGTTCCTTGTTTTTGCTCTTTTTCTAAAGCCACCCAAGGAAATTTAGATACTTGATTGGTAGATAAAGCCTCATCAATAACCTCTAAAGATTTTGACTTTTCTCTAACAGCTACTTTATCTCCAGGTTTTAAAGTATAAGAAGGAATATTTACTAATTCTCCGTTTACTAAAATATGACGATGCGTAACTAACTGACGTGCTTGTCTTCTAGAATTTGAAAAACCAAGTCTGAAAACAGTATTGTCTAACCTTGCTTCACACAACTGCAATAAAATTTCACCAGTAATACCATTCGAACGAGATGCTTTATCAAAAATATTAGCAAATTGACGTTCTAAAATACCATAAGTGTATTTCGCTTTTTGTTTTTCTTGCAACTGAACAGCATATTCAGATTGTTTCATTCTCCTCTTATTAGGTCCGTGTTGACCAGGAGGATAACTCTTTTTATCTAATGCTCTATCAGGACCAAAAATTGGTTCTCTAAATTTTCTTGCAATTTTGCTTTTAGGGCCTCTATATCTTGCCATTGACTAATGTTTTATTAAACTCTTCTTCTTTTTGGTGGACGACATCCGTTGTGTGGAATTGGTGTTACATCTACTATCTCTGTAACTTCAATACCTGAATTATGAATTGTTCTTATTGCAGAATCTCTACCTGAACCTGGACCTTTCACAAATAATTTCACCTTTCTTAAACCTAAATCAAAAGCAACTTTCGAACAGTCTGAAGCAGCTTGTTGAGCAGCATAAGGAGTATTCTTTTTAGAACCTCTAAAGCCCATTTTACCTGCTGAAGACCAAGAAATTACTTGCCCTGAAGAATTGGTTAAAGTGATAATTATGTTGTTAAAAGAGGCTTGAATATGAGCTTCTCCGTAAGCGTTTACAACAACTTTTCTTTTTTTAGTTTTAGTAGTGCTCTTTGCCATAATTCTACTTATTATTTAGTTGCCTTTTTCTTGTTAGCAACAGTTTTTCTTTTTCCTTTTCTGGTTCTACAGTTATTTTTGGTTCTTTGACCTCTTAAAGGCAAACCATTTCTATGGCGAATACCTCTGTAGCAACCAATATCCATTAAACGTTTAATGTTTAATTGGATTTCTGATCTTAGCGCACCTTCAACTTTAAACTTTTCGTTGATTAAACCACGAATTTTTGCCAATTCGTCATCATTCCATTCGCTAACTTTTTTACTACGGTCTACCTCAGCAGCATCCAATATTTGTTGAGCTGATGATCTTCCTAAACCATAAATATAGGTAAGTCCAATCTCACCTCTTTTGTTTCTTGGTAAATCGATACCTGCAATTCTTGCCATAATTAATTACCCTTGACGTTGTTTAAACTTTGGATTCTTTTTATTGATAACGTAAAGACGACCTTTTCGCCTTACGATTTTACAATCCTCGCTGCGTTTCTTGATTGAAGCTCTTACTTTCATGATTGTTATTTATATCTAAATGTTATTCTTCCTTTGGTTAAATCATAAGGAGACATTTCTACCTTAACTCTATCCCCAGGAAGGATTTTTATGTAATGCATTCTCATTTTACCAGAAATGTGCGCTGTAATAACATGCCCGTTTTCCAATTCAACTCTAAACATCGCATTTGATAATGCTTCGATGATGGTGCCGTCTTGCTCTATTGAAGTTTGCTTTGCCATATCAATTTATTACCCTGCCATTCCAAAGGCAGACGATGATCTTCCTTTAATTTTTCCTGACTTCATCAAACCATCATAATGTCTCATTAACAAATGACTTTCAATTTGTTGAAGTGTATCTAAAATTACTCCTACCATAATTAACAATGATGTTCCTCCGTAGAAATAAGCAAAACTTTGACTAACTCCTGCAATCATAGCAAAGGCTGGCATAATTGCAACTATTGCAAGGAATATAGAACCTGGTAAAGTTATTTTAGACATTATATTATCTAAAAAATCAGCAGTACGTTTTCCTGGTTTAATACCTGGAATAAAACCACCATTTTTCTTTAAGTCATCAGCAATTTGCTGTGGAGGGAATGTAATGGCTGTATAAAAATATGTAAATGCAATAATTAACACAGCAAAAACAAAATTGTACCAAAAACCTGTAATATCAGCAAAAGCTGCAGCAAACGATGTAGTTAAATCTGAATCAGAAAAACCAGCAATCGTAATAGGAACAAACATTAAAGCTTGAGCAAAAATGATAGGCATTACGCCCGCTGCATTTACTTTTAATGGAATGTATTGTCTAACACCACCATATTGCTTATTTCCAACAACCTTTTTAGCGAAATTCACTGGAACTCGCCTAGTACCTTGTATAAGTAAAATAGTAGCAATAGTAACTAACATCAGAAAGACTATTTCTACTAAGAACATAACCAATCCTCCACTTCCTAATCTTGTATCAAATTCAAAGAAAAATGCAGAAGGTAATTGGGCGATAATTCCTATCATAATAATAAGAGAAATTCCGTTTCCTAATCCTTTATCTGTAATTTTTTCACCTATCCACATTACAAACAAAGTACCTGTAACCAAAATAAAATAAGTAGACAATCTCCAAAACCAAGTATCTGCAATAATAGCTGAGGAAGGGATTTGGGTAGCAACAAAACCAGGAGCTTGAGCTAAGGTTATGGCTACTGTCAAAATTCTAGTCCACTGATTAATTTTTCTTCTTCCACTTTCACCATCCTTTTGAAGACGTTGTAAAGCAGGAACTGCTATACCTAGCAATTGCATTACAATAGAAGCAGAAATGTAAGGCATAATACCCAATGCAAAAATTGAAGCTCTAGAAAAAGCTCCACCTGCAAAAAGATTTAATAAAGCCGCAATTCCTTGGGCACCTTCACTTTGAGACTGTAGTTCAACTGAATCTACACCAGGAAGTACAATAAACGAACCTAGCCTATAGATTAAAAGAAAACCAAGGGTATTAAGAATGCGAACTCTTAAATCCTCAATTTTGTAGATATTAGTTAATGTTTCGAATAACTTCTTCATTAAGCTTTTATTGTAGCTGTTCCACCATTATCTTCAATAGCTTTTTTAGCTGAAGCAGAGAATTTATCTGCTGTAACTTCAACTTTGCCTTTTAATTCACCATTACCAAGAATTTTGATAAGATCATTTTTAGAAGCAAAACCGTTTTCAATAAGAACATTTTTGTCAACTATTTCAATTTTCTTATCATCAATTAATTTTTGAAGATTTGAAAGATTTACAGTTCTATATTCTTTTCTGTTAATATTTTTAAATCCAAATTTTGGAACCCTTCTTTGAAGAGGCATTTGACCACCTTCAAAACCAGATTTTCTGCTATATCCTGAACGAGACTGAGCACCTTTGTGTCCTCTAGTGGCGGTACCACCATGACCACTGCCTTCACCTCGAGCGATACGTTTTCTACTTTTTGTTGAACCTGATGCAGGCCTTAAGTTATTTAGTTCCATCTTAAAGTTTTTCTACATTTAATAAATGTTGTACTTTTCTAACCATTCCATTTATTTGAGGAGTGGCTTCAACCTCAACACTTTGATTCATTTTACGTAACCCTAAAGCGTCTAATGTTCTTTTTTGATCAATGGGTCTTTTGATTCTTGATCTGACTTGAGTAATTCTAATTTTTCCCATTTTCTTATCCGTTAAAAACTTTATCCATTGATACTCCTCTATGTTGAGCTACAGTTGCAGCATCTCTTAGCTCAGATAATGCATTAATAGTGGCTTTAACAACGTTGTGAGGATTTGAAGAACCTTTTGATTTAGCTAATACGTCAGTAATACCAACACTTTCCAACACTGCTCGCATAGCTCCACCAGCGATAACACCTGTACCATGAGCTGCAGGTTTTAAGAAAACTCTAGCGCCCCCATACTTACCTATTTGTTCATGAGGAATTGAACCTTTAATTACCGGAACTTTAATTAAGTTCTTTTTTGCATCATCAATACCTTTAGAAATAGCAATGGTAACCTCTTTTGCTTTACCTAAACCATGGCCAACAACTCCGTTTTCGTTTCCAACAACAACAATAGCTGAGAAACCAAATGTTCTACCACCTTTTGTTACTTTGGTAACCCTATTGATAGTAACCAAACGGTCTTTTAACTCGATTTCGCTTGATTTTACCTTTTTAATGTTTGCGTTTGCCATGATATTAAAATTTAATTCCTCCTTCTCTTACTGCCTCAGCTAAAGCCTTAATTCTACCGTGGTATAAATAACCATTTCTATCAAATACAACTCCTTCAACACCAGCTTCTTTTGCTTTATCAGCTATTTGCTTTCCAACAACATTAGCTTGGTCTATTTTGGAAACTCCATGAGCCTCTTTTACATTTAAAGAAGAAATTGAAACGATTGTTTTTCCACTTTCGTCGTCAATAATTTGTGCATAAATTTCTTTATTGCTTCTAAAAACTGAAAGACGCGGCCTTTCGGCAGTACCAGTAATTACTTTCCTGATTCTTCTTTTAATTCTTGTTCTACGGTCTGACTTTGTTAACGCCATTTTTATTATTTTTTAGCTGCTGATTTACCAGCTTTTCTTCTAATTTGTTCACCAATAAATTTGATACCTTTTCCTTTGTAAGGCTCTGGTTTTCTATAAGATCTGATTTTTGCTGCAACAGCTCCAACCAATTGCTTATCATGACTTTCTAATGAAATTGTTGGATTTTTACCTCTTTCAGAAGTAGTTGTTACCTTAATTTCGTTAGGAAGTTGAAACAATATATTGTGCGAGTAACCTAGAGATAAGTCTAACTGTTGACCAGTTGCGGCAGCTCTGTAACCTACACCCACTAATTCTAAATCTAATTTGAATCCTTTACCAACACCCTCAACCATATTATTGATTAAAGATCTGTAAAGACCATGTTTAGCTTTAGTTTCTTTCTCCTCATCGAGTCTTACAACATTTACGATTCCCTCAGCAACTTCCACATTAATGTTTCCGTCAATTTCTTGAGTTAATTCACCTTTTGGGCCTTTAGTAGTAACTACGTTGTTTTTGTAGCTTACTTCTACGCCAGAAGGCAATGTAATTGGTGCGTTTCCTATTCTTGACATAACTCTAATCTATTAATATACGTGGCATAAAATTTCACCACCTACTTTTTGAATTTTTGCTTCTTTATCTGTCATAACACCCTTAGATGTTGATAAAATAGCAACACCTAAGCCATTTAAAACTCTTGGCATTGTTTCTACACCTGCATATTTTCTTAAACCAGGTTTACTTACTCTAGTTAATTTTTTTATAGCTGGTGTTTTTGAAACAGGATGATATTTCAAAGCAACTTTAATATTTCCTTGTGGTCCTTCTTCATCCTCGAATTTATAATTCAAGATATAACCTTTATCAAAAAGAATTTTTGTAATTTCTTTTTTCAAGTTTGATGCAGGAATATCAACAACTCTATGTTTTGCTAGGATTCCGTTTCTCAATCTTGTTAAATAATCTGCTATTGGATCAGTACTCATTTCTTTATTATTTTACCAGCTTGCTTTTTTAACACCTGGGATTAAACCTTCTACGGCCATTTCTCTAAAGGTTACCCTTGAAATTCCAAATTGACGCATATAACCTCTTGGTCTTCCAGTTAACTTGCATCTGTTATGCAATCTAACTTTTGAAGAGTTTTTAGGTAACTTTTGCAATTTTTCCCACTCTCCAGCAGCTTTCAGTGCAGCTCTTTTTTCAGCTAACTTTTCTACCATTGATTCGCGTTTACGCTCGCGGGCTTTCATTGATTCTTTTGCCATGGTTATTTTTTAAAGGGTAATCCAAATTCTTTTAATAATTCAAAAGCTTCCTGATCTGTATTTGTATTGGTTACCATTGTGATATCCATACCATTTACAAATTTGATTTTATCTATATCGATTTCAGGAAAAATGATTTGTTCTTTTATTCCAAGGTTGTAATTACCTCTGCCATCAAAACCTTTTGGGTTAACACCTCTAAAGTCTCTTGTTCTTGGCAACGAAATAGCTACAAGTCTTTCAAGAAATTCGTACATTCTATCTCCTCTTAAAGTAACCTTGGCGCCAATTGGCATTCCTTTTCTTAATTTGAAGTTAGATACATCTTTCTTAGCAATAGTGGCAATAGCTTTTTGGCCAGAAATAATCGATAATTCTTCTACGGCTGAGTCTACAATCTTTTTGTCAGCAACAGCTTTACCTAAACCTTGACTTAATACAATTTTAGTTAAGCGTGGAGCTTGCATTTTAGATTTAAACTGAAAACGCTCCATCAATGCAGGAATTATCCTGTCTTGATATTCTTTTTTTAATCTTGGTACGTATTCCATTCTATTTAATTTCTTCTCCTGATTTTACAGAAATTCTTACTGAATTATTGTCTTTATCCTTTGCTCTTTTAATTCTTGTAGCGATTCCTTTACCATCTACAACCATTAAATTAGACATATGAACAGGAGATTCTTTTTTAACTATACCACCTTCTTGGTTTTTAGCATTTGGTTTTTCATGTTTTGATACCATGTTAATACCTTCAACTAGAGCGCGGTATTTTTTTCTGTCAACTGATAATACTCTGCCTTCTTGACCTTTGGAGTCTCCGGCGATTACTTTGACATTATCTCCTTTTTTGATATGTAATTTAGTTTGCATCTTTTATAATACTTCAGGTGCTAATGAAACTATTTTCATAAATTTTTTCTCTCTTAACTCTCTAGCAACCGGACCAAAAATCCTTGTTCCTCTCATTTCGCCTGCGGCGTTTAAAAGAACAACAGCATTGTTGTCAAATCTGATGTAAGAACCATCTGGTCTTCTTACCTCTTTTTTCGTTCTAACAACAACAGCTTTAGAAACTGTACCTTTTTTAATGTTGCCTGAAGGCATTGCATTTTTTACAGTAACAACAATTTTGTCACCAACAGAAGCGTATCTTCTACCTGTACCACCAAGTACATTAATACACAATACCTCTTTTGCTCCGCTATTGTCTGCTACTTCTAATCTTGATTCTCTTTGTACCATGGCCTAATTCCTAAAAATTATTTAGCTCTTTCAACTACTTCAACAATTCTCCATCTCTTGTTCTTGCTCAAGGGGCGAGTTTCCATAATGCGAACTGTGTCGCCAATATGTCCATCTTGCTTCTCATCATGAGCAACAAATTTTTTGGTCTTCTTTACGAATTTTCCATAAATAGGGTGTTTTTCTCTTACCTCAACCTTTACCACGATAGACTTATCCATCTTATCGCTTACAACTACACCTATTCTCTCTTTGCGGAGATTTCTTTCCATGTTAATATGCTTAGTTTGCTAATTCTCTTTTTCTTAATTCCGTTTTCAAACGCGCAATAGTTCTCCTCTTTGCACGAAGCGTTAAAGGATTTTCTAGCTGCGAAACAGTATGATTAAATTTCATTTTACCGTACTGCTCTGCTTCGAGTTGAAGTCTTTCTTCAATCTCTTCAGATTTCATTTCTCTTATTACAGATTGTTTCATTTTCTGCTATTTTACTATTCGCCGTTATAATCGTTACGTATAACAAATTTTGTTTTTACAGGTAACTTTTGTGCCGCTAACCTTAAAGCTTCTTTTGCTTGTTCCAAAGAAACTCCATCAATTTCAAACAGTATTCTACCTGGATTAATTGGAGCAACCCAGTGATCTAAAGCTCCTTTACCTTTACCCATCCTTACTTCTGCAGGTTTGCTTGTTATTGGCTTATCAGGGAAAATTCTAATAAAAACTCTTCCTTGCCTATTAAGATACCTATTGGCAGCAATCCTAGCAGCTTCAATTTGACGAGACGTAAGTCTTCCAATTTCTAATGTCTTAATTCCAAAAGATCCGAATGATAAGGTAAACCCTCTTTGGGCAATACCCTTAATTCTTCCTTTTTGTACTTTTCTCCACCTTACTTTTTTTGGTTGTAGCATAACTTTTTTGCTTTATTCCAAATTAATTTTTTCTTTTTGCTCTAACTCCTCTTCCCTTTGGCGCTCTTGATGGTTTTTCAACTACCGGAGATAAATCTCTTTTGCCATACACTTCTCCTGTACAAACCCAAACTTTAATGCCTAAACGACCATAAGTGGTGTGAGCTTCTACAACAGCATAATCAATCTCTGCTCTAAAAGTATGTAGGGGAGTTCTTCCTTCTTTAAAATGCTCATTTCGAGCCATTTCCGCGCCATTTAACCTGCCGGCTACAGAAACTTTAATACCTTCAGCACCCATTCTTGTAGCTGCGGCTAAAGCCATCTTTGCAGCTCTTCTGTAAGATATCCTTCCTTCGATTTGCCTAGCAATACTAGCTGCTACTAACTTAGCATCTAATTCAGGCCTTTTAATTTCGAAGATGTTTATTTGAACATCTTTTTTGGTGATTTTTTTAAGCTCTTCCTTAAGTTTATCAACTTCTTGACCACCTTTTCCAATAATAACTCCCGGACGAGCAGTTTTTACTGTAATGGTAATTAGTTTTAAAGTACGTTCAATGATAATTTTTGAAACGCTTGCTTTCTCCAAACGAGCATTCAAATATCTTCGAATCTTATGATCTTCAACTAATTTGGCTTCGTATTTTCTTCCGCCATACCAGTTAGAATCCCATCCTCTGATAAAACCTAATCTGTTAGCTATAGGGTTAGTTTTCTGTCCCATTCAATTATTCTTTGTTTGCAGGTTCTAATATTACTGTAACGTGATTTGATCTCTTTTTAATTCTATGAGCCCTTCCTTGAGGAGCAGGTTGAATTCTTTTTAATGAACGACCTCCATCAACAAAAATCTCTTTAACAAATAAGTCTGCTGAATCCCAAGAATTACCAGACTTTTGTTCGTAGTTATTAATTGCAGACCAAAGAAGTTTTTCTACTTTTCTAGCGGCCTCTTTTTTGCTAAATTGTAGCATGAATGAAGCTTTTTCAACTTCAACACCTCTAATCATATCTGCCACTAATCTCATTTTTCTTGGAGAAGTAGGGCAATTTCGCAATTGAGCGCTAAATACCGCTTTGGTATTTTCTTTTCTTTCTTCTGCTCTAAGTCTTTTTCTAGATCCCATCAGAATTATTTTTTATTCTTTTTACCACCATGACCTCTCCAAACACGTGTTGGAGAAAATTCGCCTAGTTTATGACCTACCATGTTTTCTGTAACATACACAGGGATAAACTTATTTCCATTATGAACTGCAAATGTTAACCCAACAAAATCAGGTGTAATCATTGAAGCTCTTGACCATGTTTTGATAACATTTTTCTTGCCCGATTCTTGAGCTTCTTGAACTCTTTGGTTCAATTTATAATGTACAAATGGTGGTTTTTTTAATGACCTTGCCATAATTAGCTATTATTTTCTTTTAGAAATTATCAATCTATTTGAATGTTTCTTTTTATTTCTTGTTTTGAAACCCTTTGCCGGTAAACCTTTTCTTGATCTTGGATGACCTCCTGAAGCTCTACCTTCACCACCACCCATTGGATGATCTACTGGATTCATTGCTACACCTCTAGTTCTTGGCCTTCTTCCTAACCATCTACTTCTACCAGCTTTTCCACTAATTTCTAATGCATGATCTGAATTAGATACAGAACCTACTGTTGCGATACAGGCTTGTAGAACCAATCTAGTTTCTCCTGATGGCAATTTGATAGAAGCATATTTACCATCTTTAGATGCTAACTGCCCATAAGAACCTGCGCTTCTTGCCATAACACCACCTTTTCCAGGAGTTAACTCGATATTATGAACAATCGTTCCAAATGGAATATCTCTTAAAAATAAAGCATTACCAACTTCAGGAGCAACTTTTTCACCACTCTTAACTTCTTGCCCTACTTGAATTCCTGTAGGAGCAATGATGTATCTTTTCTCACCATCTGCATATTGAAGTAATGCAATTCTACAAGTTCTGTTTGGATCGTATTCAATTGAAACAACTTTGGCAGGAACACCATGTTTATCTCTTTTGAAGTCAATAATTCTATATCTCTTTTTATGACCTCCACCAATGTAACGCATAGTCATCTTTCCGGTCTTATTTCTTCCTCCAGAATTTGACATAGGAGCTAGCAAACTTTTTTCAGGAGTTGATTTTGTAATCAAATCAAAGTTGCTTCCTATTTTATACCGTTGACCCGGTGTTGTTGGTTTAAATTTTCTTACTGCCATTTTTCGTTAATATCAAATATTGCTGTAAAAATCAATGGTGTCTCCTTCTGCTACATGCACAACAGCCTTTTTAAAGTCTGGTCTGCTACCGCTAACTACACCTGTTTTTGTAAATCTTGATTTCGATTTTCCGGCATAATTCATCGTATTTACACGAGTAACAGTTACACCGTATTGCTCCTCAACTGCTTTTCTAATTTGAAGTTTGTTAGCATCCATATCTACTACGAAAGCAAAAACATTTTGTTTTTCGCTTTGTGTCGACATCTTTTCTGTAATAACCGGTTTCTTAATTATGCCCATTTTATTTCAAAATTTCTTCTATTTTTCCTATAACTGAATCTGTAATAAACACTTTCGAAGCTCTCATTAAGTCGTAAGTATTTAATTCTGAAACTGTTACGGTTTTAACCCCCTGTAAATTTCGGGAGGACAAATATAGATTTTTATTTTCTTCATCAAGCACTAGAATAGATTTTTTATTCAATGCTTCGAAATTATTTAAGAAATTCGAGAAAGATTTGGTTTTAGGAGCATCAAAATCAAACTTTTCAACAACTGTAATTTGTCCCTCATTAGCTTTAACACTGAAAGCCGATTTACGAGCCAACTTTTTAAGCTTTTTGTTTAATTTAAAGTCGTAATCTCTCGGCTGAGGACCAAAAACTCGACCTCCACCTCTAAAAACAGGAGACTTGATACTTCCTGCTCTAGCAGTACCTGTACCTTTTTGTCTTTTTATTTTTCTAGTACTCCCTGAGATTTCGGCTCTTTCTTTTGATTTGTGAGTACCTTGACGATTTGCAGCCAAAAATTGTTTAACATCCAAATAAATTGCATGCTCATTTGGCTCAATACCAAAAACTTCTTTTGATAATTTGGCTTTTTTGCCAGTCTCTTCGCCTTTGTTATTATAAATTATAGCGTCCATCTTATTTCTCAATAGTTACGATTGATCCTTTAGGTCCTGGAATAGCACCTTTTAAAACCAAAACATTGTCTTCTTGTAAAATTTTCATTACTCTAGAGTTTAAAGCTTTCACTCTAACTCCGCCCATTCTACCGGCCATTTTCATACCCTTAAACACTCTAGCTGGATAAGAAGCAGCACCAACTGAACCTGGAGCTCTTAATCTATTGTGCTGGCCGTGAGTTGCATCTCCAACACCGGCAAAGCCGTGTCTTTTAACTACCCCTTGAAAACCTTTACCTTTAGAGGTTCCAACAACATCAACAAACTCTCCTTCTTCAAATATTGAAATATCTACAGTATCTCCAAGTTTAACATCGCCATCAAATTCAAATTCTACAACTTTTCTTTTAGGAGTAGTTTTTGCTTTTTTGAAATGACCCATTAATGCTTTGGGAGTATTTTTTTCTTTAGCCTCTCCATAACCCAACTGAACAGCACTGTAACCATCTTGATCTACAGTTTTAACTTGAGTTACTACACAAGGACCTGCTTGAACCAAAGTACATGGAATATTTTTCCCGTTTTGATCAAAAAAGCTGGTCATACCTAATTTCTTTCCTATTATTCCTGACATGGCTAATTCTTTTAAACTTTAATTTCTACCTCAACACCACTCGGTAACTCTAATTTCATAAGAGCATCAACTGTTTTAGATGATGATGAATAAATATCCATTAACCTTTTGTATGAACTTAATTGAAATTGCTCTCTTGCTTTTTTATTAACGTGAGGAGATCTTAATACTGTAAAAATCTTTTTGTTGGTTGGCAACGGAATTGGTCCGTTTACAACTGCGCCTGTAGTTTTTACAGTTTTGGCAATCTTTTCAGCTGATTTATCTACCAAATTATGGTCGTATGATTTCAGCTTTATTCTAATTTTTTGTGCCATTTTTAAAAATTATGCTGTTACTTTTTTTCCTTTAACTTTCTCTATTACCTCTTTTGCAACATTTGAAGGTGCTTCAGCAAAGTGCTGAAATTCCATTGTTGATGATGCTCTTCCTGAAGACATTGTTCTTAGTGCCGTTACATATCCAAACATTTCAGAAAGCGGAACTGTAGCTTTAATTACTTTAGCCCCTGCTCTATCATCCATACCTGATACTTGACCTCTTCTTCTATTTAAGTCACCAACTATATCACCCATATTTTCTTCAGGTGTTACCACCTCAAGTTTCATAATAGGCTCTAACAATACTGGTTGAGCTTGTGGCAAAGATTCTCTGTATGCCATTTTAGCACAAACTTCAAAAGATAATGAATCTGAATCCACAGCGTGGAATGACCCGTCTTTTAAGGTAACCATTAAACTATCAATAGCAAACCCAGCCAATACACCATTTTGCATGGCTTCTTTGAAGCCTTTTTCAACAGATGGAATATATTCTTTTGGAATGTTACCACCCTTAACTTTATCAATAAACAAAAGGCCTTGTTCTCCATCTGTTCTTGGTTCTACGGTAAACTGGATATCGGCAAACTTTCCTCGACCACCTGATTGTTTTTTATAAACCTCTCTGTGATCAACAGTACCTTTAATAGTTTCTTTATAGTTTACTTGAGGAGCTCCTTGATTTACTTCAACTTTAAACTCTCTTCTTAACCTGTCCAAGATAATGTCAAGGTGAAGCTCACCCATACCACTTAATACTGTTTGACCTGAGTCTTCATCAGTATGTATAGTTAAAGTAGGATCTTCTTCTGATAATTTAGACAAAGCAATACCTAGTTTATCAACATCAGCTTGAGTTTTAGGCTCAATGGCAATACCAATAACCGGTTCTGGGAAATCCATAGATTCTAAAACGATTGGCGCTTTTTCATCACATAGAGTATCTCCTGTTTTTATATCTTTAAATCCAACTAATGCAGCAATATCCCCAGCTTGAAGAGAATCAATTTGGTTTTGTTTATTTGCATGCATTTGAAAGATTCTTGAAATTCTTTCTTTTTTATCAGTTCTAGTGTTATGAATATAAGAACCTGACTCTAGTTTTCCGGAATAAGCTCTAGTAAAACATAACCTTCCAACAAATGGGTCAGTTGCAATTTTAAAAGCTAAAGCTGAAAATGGCTCATCAGTAGATGGCTTTCTACTTGTAGGCTCTTCCGTCTTAGGGTTAATTCCTGTAATTGCCTCTTGATCCATTGGAGATGGTAATAACTCCATAACCATATCAAGCATTGCTTGTACGCCTTTATTTTTGAAAGCAGAACCACACATCATTGGAACAATCTTCATTGCAACAGTGGCTTCTCTCAAAGCTGCTAAAATCTCAGCTTCAGTAATTGAATTTGGATCTTCAAAATACTTCTCCATTAAAGAATCATCAAAATCAGCAACAGCTTCTAAAAGCTTCTCTCTATATTCTGTGGCTTCTTCCATCATATCCTCTGGAATAGGAACTTCTTGAAAAGTCATTCCCATATCGTCTTCATTCCAAACAACTCCTCTAAAGTTGATTAAATCAACTACACCTTTAAATGTTTCTTCAGCACCAATTGGTAGTTGTAAAGCAACAGCTTCACTACCCAACATTTCTTTTACTTGACGACAAACATTTAAAAAGTCTGCTCCTTGACGGTCCATTTTATTAACGAATCCAATTCTAGAAACATTATAGTTATTTGCTAGCCTCCAGTTAGTTTCTGATTGTGGCTCAACACCATCAACAGCGCTAAATAAAAATACTAAACCATCAAGAACTCTTAATGACCTATTAACCTCAACAGTGAAATCAACGTGTCCTGGGGTATCAATAATGTTTACGTGATATTGCTGATCTCTGTATGGCCAGAAAACTGTAGTAGCCGCAGAAGTAATAGTAATACCTCTTTCTTGCTCTTGAGCCATCCAGTCCATTGTGGCAGCACCATCATGTACCTCACCAATTTTGTGACTAACACCAGCATAATAAAGTATACGCTCTGTAGTTGTTGTTTTACCAGCATCAATATGAGCAGCAATCCCAATATTTCTTGTATATTTTAAATCTCTTTTTGCCATTACTAATTAGATTCTAAAATGTGAAAATGCTTTGTTTGCTTCAGCCATTCTATGTATATCTTCCTTCTTTTTGAAAGCAGCACCTTCTTCTCTAGAAGCAGCAATAATCTCTTCAGCCAATCTTAAAGCCATTGCTTTTCCAGATCTTTTTCTAGCATAACTAATAAGCCATTTCATAGCCATTGATGTTTTTCTGCTAGATCTGATTTCTTGTGGAATTTGAAAAGTTGCTCCTCCTACCCTTCTGCTTCTTACTTCAACCTGTGGAGTCACATTACTTAATGCTTTTCTCCAGGTCTCCAAACCATCTTCTGATGTTTTTTCTGCAACTAAATCAAGGGCATCGTAAAAAATCTTATAAGAGGTACTCTTTTTCCCGCTTAACATTAGGTTATTTACAAACTTGGCAACTACCTCATCTTGGTAACGAGGATCTGGCTCGATTCTACGAATTTTTGGTTTTACTTTTCTCATCTAATTATTTTTTCTTTGGCCTTTTAGTGCCATATTTAGATCTTCTTTGATTTCTACCTTCAACACCAGCTGTATCTAAAGCCCCTCTAACAATATGGTATCTAACACCAGGTAAATCTTTAACTCTTCCACCTCTTACTAACACTATCGAGTGCTCTTGTAAGTTGTGACCTTCACCGGGAATATAAGCATTCACCTCTTTGCTATTGGTTAACCTTACCCTAGCAACTTTTCGCATTGCTGAATTAGGTTTTTTTGGCGTAGTAGTATACACTCTAACACACACTCCTCTTCGCTGAGGACATGAGTCTAAAGCAGCAGATTTGCTTTTCTGCATTTTACTTAGCCTTCCTTTTCTTACTAGCTGTTGTATTGTTGGCATATTAACTTTACTATTTTTAACACAATTTTTGGGCCTGCAAATGTATACGATAATTTGTTTTAAACAATAGCACCTTGAATTATTTTTTTAAAACTTGAAATTAACATGATTTTCTGCTTAAAATGTTCATTTATAACCCATTAAATTTATTAGTTTTTGTTAAAAAGAAACTAACATATTCTGTAGAGTTAAAAAACAGTAAAATTATTTTCGCAAAATGGAATTCTTAGAATCTTTAAATGATGCCCAAAGGAAAGCTGTAGAACATATAAACGGACCAGCAATGATAATAGCAGGTGCTGGTTCAGGAAAAACTAGAGTTTTAACTTTTAAAATAGCATATCTTATTTACAAGGGCATTGACCCTTTTAACATTTTATCATTAACTTTTACAAATAAGGCTGCCAAAGAAATGAAGGAGAGAATAGCTTCTTCGGTTGGTGAAAGCTATGCAAAAAACTTATGGATGGGAACATTCCATTCAGTATTTGCTAAAATCTTGCGAATTGAGCATCAAAAAATTGGATTTCCTTCAAACTTCACCATTTATGATACTGATGATTCAAAAAGTTTGATTAAAACATTGTTAAAAGATATGAATCTCGATCCAAAGGTTTATAAACCAGGTTTAGTATATAATAGAATATCATCAGCAAAAAATAATTTAATATCCGCAAATGAGTATTCAAAAAACTCAGCCATAATTTCTGAAGACACTAGATCTTCAAAACCCTTAATATACGAGTTGTACAAAAAATACCAAAACAAATTGTTAAGGGCAGGTGCAATGGATTTTGATGATTTATTATTTAAAACCAACGAACTTTTAAGAGACGACCCACAAGTTTTACATAAGTATCAAAATAAGTTTAAATATATTATGGTAGATGAGTTTCAGGATACGAACTTTTCTCAATTTACCATCTTAAAAAGATTAGCCGCATTATTCGAAAACATAACAGTGGTTGGTGATGATGCCCAAAGTATTTACGCTTTCCGTGGGGCAAACATTCAAAACATCCTTAACTTCAATAAAACATATCCGGACGCAGAAGTATTTAGGTTAGAACAAAATTACAGATCGACTCAAAATATAGTTAATGCAGCAAACTCTGTAATTAGTAAAAATAAAGAGCAACTCAAAAAAACAGTTTGGACCCAAAATGATGTTGGTGAAAAAATAAGGGTATTTAGAAATAATTCCGACCAAGAAGAAGGAATGGCAATTGCCAACGAAATATTTAGACTAAATAATGAAACCCATCTTGATTTTGAATCATACGCTATTTTATATAGAACCAATGCTCAGTCTAGAGCCTTAGAAGAAGCGCTTAGAAAATCTGATATACCATATCGTATTTATGGTGGGCTTTCCTTTTATCAAAGAAAAGAAATAAAAGATTTGTTAGGTTATTTTAGAGTTACCCTAAACCCTAATGATGAAGAGGCAATAAAAAGGATAATTAATTTTCCTGTAAGAGGTATTGGAAAAACTACAATTGATAAAATGGTTTTGGCTGCTACTGAAAATGATACTGGTCTTTGGCAAGTTTTAACTGATCCTATTGGCTATAACTGCAATTTAAATGGTCCAACAGTAGCGAAAATTAGGTCTTTTGCTGATTTAATTAAATCCTTCAGAATAATTATCGAAAAAGAAAGCGCTTATGATTCTGGACAAAAAATAGCTGCTTCATCAGGCTTATTAAAAGAATTTTATGCTGATAAATCTGCCGAAGGATTAAGCAGGTATGAAAACATCCAAGAACTTCTTGCGGGTTTAAAAGAGTTTTCTGAAGACCAAAAAGAACAAGGCCTTCCAAATGGTTTAGCTGATTTTATGAGCGAAGTTGCCTTGCTTTCAGATCAAGATAATACCGCTGACGACCAAAAAGAAAAGGTAACCCTAATGACGATTCACGCAGCAAAGGGTCTTGAGTTTCCTTATGTATTTGTTGCAGGATTAGAGGAAAACCTTTTTCCTTCGCAACTATCAATTAACTCAAGGGAAGACCTAGAGGAAGAAAGAAGATTATTTTATGTTGCCCTTACAAGGGCTAAAAAAAGAGTCCATGTTTCTTATGCATTAACACGTTTTAAATGGGGCAACCTTATTTATTGTGAGCCAAGTAGGTTTATTGAAGATATAAGTGAAGAGTTTTTAGATTACCCATATTTGGAGAACCAAACACAAAGATTTCACGAATACACAAAAAAGCAACAGCCAAGTATTTCTATTCCTTCCAATGCTCCAAAACCATATTCCCCTCCAAGGAATTTAAAAAAATTATCTAGCTCTAGCCCTTCTAATTTCGAAGGCTCACCTTCAGAGCTAATAATAACAGGAGCGGAAGTTGAGCACCAAAGGTTTGGAAAAGGAAAAGTACTTCAAGTTGAAGGACAAAGCCCTAACAAAAAAGCCACTGTGTTTTTTCAAGGAATTGGGCAAAAACAATTATTATTGAAATTCGCTAAATTAAAGGTACTTTGATGATGTACCTTTGCAAAAATTTTTCAAATGGAATATAACTCAACTCGAGTTGATTTAATCATGCCAGAATATGGCAGAGCCATTCACAAAATGGTAGATCATTTAAAAACGATTGAAAACCGAGAAGACAGAAATAAAGCTGCTTTAGCTCTAATTGATATTATGGGGGTAAAAAACCCACATTTAAGAGATGTTGAGGACTTTACGCATAAACTTTGGGACCATCTGTTTATTATGGCAGATTATGAGTTAGATGTAGATTCTCCTTACCCTATTCCGCAAAAAACTGTTGATATTGGACCTGATAAAATCGAATATTTTGATGATAGCAAAATAAAATTCAAATTTTATGGCAGAACAGTAAGGGATATTATCCAGAAGGCTACCTTAATGGAGGAGGGAAAAGAAAAAGAGGCATTAATCGAAATTATTGCTAATTTGATGAAGAAATTTTACCTCAATTATAATAAGGAGTCAGTAGAAGATGAGGTTATAAATCAACATTTACAAGATTTATCAAATGGAGCATTAAGAATAAAAGAAACATATAACATTGATAGTACCTTAGATATTTTGTCTCAAAAAAATAAAAGACGCAAAAGGAGCAACAACAATAACAACAAAAATTATAGAAAGAAAAAAAATAATCAAAAGCGGTTTTAAATGGGAATTTTTGAAATAAAAGGAGGAAAAAAATTAAGTGGCGAAATAACTCCACAAGGTGCAAAAAATGAAGCGTTACAAATTTTATGTGCTGTACTTTTAACACCAGAAAAAGTTACTATAAATAAAATTCCAGATATTAGGGATGTTAACAAACTAATAGATTTACTTGGTTCTTTAGGGGTTAAGGTAAATCGAGTTTCTGATGAAACCTACGAGTTTACAGCAGATGATATTAACATAGATTACCTTAATTCTGATGAGTTTAAAGAAAAAGGTTCCGGACTTAGAGGCTCGATAATGATAGTTGGCCCCCTGCTTGCGCGATTTGGAAAAGGATACATACCAAAACCAGGTGGCGACAAAATTGGGCGAAGAAGATTAGATACCCACTTCATAGGTTTTCAAAAACTTGGCGCTACCTTCCATTATGATGATAAATCAAACTTTTACCGAGCCGAGGCTAAAAATTTAAAAGGCACCTACATTATGCTCGACGAAGCCTCTGTAACAGGAACCGCAAATGTTATTATGGCGGCTTGCATGGCCAAAGGCAAAACAACCATATACAATGCCGCTTGTGAACCTTATATTCAGCAATTGTGTAAAATGATTGTAAGCATGGGCGGGAAAATTGAAGGTATAGGCTCAAATATGCTGCATATTGAAGGGGTTGAATACCTTGGAGGATGTGAACACACCATGTTACCAGATATGATTGAGGTTGGTAGTATCATTGGGCTTGCAGCCATGACTGAATCTAGCTTAACCATTAAAGATGCGGGCTATAATCATCTAGGTGTAATACCTGATGTTTTTAGAAAGCTTGGCATAATAGTTGAACAAAAGGGAAACGACATTTTCGTTCCTTCACAAGCAGAATATGAAATCGATAAGTTTATTGATGGATCTATTTTAACAATTGCTGATGCACCATGGCCGGGCTTTACACCAGACCTTTTGAGTATTATCCTAGTTGTGGCTACTCAAGCTCGAGGGAGTGTTCTAGTACACCAAAAGATGTTTGAAAGTAGATTGTTTTTTGTTGATAAACTTATTGATATGGGTGCTCAAATAATTTTATGCGATCCTCATAGGGCTACAGTTATTGGTTTAAATAGACAATATCCATTAAAAGCAATAGAAATGACATCTCCCGATATTAGAGCAGGAGTATCTTTGCTAATAGCTGCACTTTCTGCAGAAGGCACCAGTGTAATTCATAATATTGAACAAATTGATAGAGGTTATCAATATTTTGACAAAAGATTAAATAATTTAGGAGCAGATATAATTAGACATAAACACAATTAATATGAAAATTACAATTTCACCCAAAAAACAAGTATTATCATTTTTTACAATTCTTGTTTTAGCTTTCTCTTTAATTCAAATTAAAGCCATTGCCCAAACTCCTGTTGTGGGAACAAATGTTGGTAATATAGCACCCGAAATTTCTATGGCATCTCCAGATGGCAAAGAAGTGAAACTTTCTAGCTTAAAGGGTCAATTAGTATTAATTGACTTTTGGGCTTCTTGGTGCAGACCATGCAGAATGGAAAATCCAAACCTAGTTGCAGCTTATGAAAAATATAGCAAGGCAAAAATTAAAGACGCTAAAGGCTTTGAAATCTATAGTGTATCTTTAGATAGATCAAAAGACGCTTGGGTTGGTGCAATTGGCCAAGATAACCTTTCTTGGGATTACCATGTAAGTGACCTACAATTTTGGAATAATGCAGCTGCTGCCAAATATCAAGTTACAGGTATTCCAATGAATTTTCTAATTGATGCAAACGGAATTATCATTGCCAAAAACTTGAGAGGCGCAAAACTTCATCAGGTTTTAGATAAGTACGTAGAAAGTTTTTAAAAAAAACAAAATATTAGTAATTGAAACAGGCCAATTGGCCTGTTTTCTTTTTTATGACAAATTGTCTTAAAAACCTAAATGGCAAATGCTTTGATAAGCGATTAAAAAATACATGAAATGGCAGAAGAGAAAATTCAAGAAGTAGAAATAAAAAACGAAGAAGCTGAAAAGCAAGGAGAAGCTCAAGAAAGCCCTCAAGAAGATCTTAACCAAAAAATATCAGAGTTAAATGATAAATACCTTAGGTTATACTCTGAATTTGAAAACTTTAGAAGAAGAACAGCAAAAGAAAAACTAGAAATTATTGGTAATGCAAACGAAAAGTTGTTAAACGATTTATTGCCAGTAATTGATGACTTTGAAAGAGCTTTAGAATCTAACAAAAATGTTGAAGACGTTCAAGTTTTAAAACAAGGTTTTGAGCTATTACATAACAAAATGTTCAATATTTTGTCTTCAAACGGCTTAAAACCAATGGAGGCAAAAGGAGAAGAGTTCGATGTTGACTTGCATGAAGCAGTAACAAAAATACCTTCGCCAAATAAAAAAGATAAGGGAACTGTTTACGATGTTTTAGAAAAAGGATACTACCTAAATAGCAAAGTATTGCGTTTCGCAAAAGTTGTAGTAGCAGAATAAATATTATGTCAAAAAGAGATTATTACGACGTATTAGGAGTATCTAAAAGTGCTTCAGCCGAAGAAATTAAAAAGGCTTACCGCAAAATTGCCATTAAATTTCATCCAGATAAAAATCCTGATGACAAAGATGCAGAAGACAAATTTAAAGAGGCGGCAGAAGCATATGATGTATTAGGTAACGCCGACAAGAAAGCCAGATATGATAGATTTGGCCACGCAGGCATGGGTGGAGCTGCATCTGGCGGTTTCAGTGGAGGCGGAATGAATATGGATGACATATTCGACCAATTTGGAGATATTTTCGGCTCTGCTTTTGGAGGAGGTGGTGGTTTTGGCGGTTTTGGCGGCAGGGGCCAACGTCAAAGAGTTAGAAAAGGCACGAACCTTAGAATAAAAGTAAAACTCACCTTGGAAGAAATTGCCAATGGTGTAGAAAAGAAAATTAAGCTTAATAAACTTGTAAATGTTGCAGGAGCAAAATTTTCTTCTTGCTCAACTTGTGGAGGTAGCGGTTCTGTTTCTAGAATTACTAATACTATTTTAGGCCAAATGCAAACTACCTCTACTTGCCCATCTTGTGAAGGCTCTGGTCAATTATTATCTGGTAGACCAGCTGGTTCAGATCATAACGGACAAAAAAGAGAAGAGAAAGTTGAAACTATTCAAATACCGGCAGGTGTTGAAGAAGGAATGCAAATTTCTTTACGAGGAAAAGGAAACGAAGGCCCAATGAACGGGGTTACTGGAGATTTAATTGTTTTAATTGAGGAGCTTCAGCATGAAAACTTCCAAAGAGATGGTATGAATATTCATTACGATTTGTATATGAATTTTGCTGATGCAGCCCTAGGTTCATCAATGGAAATACCCACTCTCGAAGGAAAAGCAAAAATTAAAATTGCCCCTGGAACTCAGGCAGGAAAAATTTTAAGACTTAAAGGTAAGGGGCTACCATCTGTTAATGCTTACGGAAGAGGTGATTTATTAATTAATGTAAACCTATGGACTCCCAAAGATTTAACAGCAGAAGAAAGAGAAATTTTAGAAAAACTTAGGGATTCTAAAAATTTTCAACCTCAAGATACCCAAAATGAAAAAAGCTTTTTCTCAAGAATGAGAGAATACTTTTCATAATTGACTAAAAAAATATTTAGAAAGTTATTTTTGAGGCTCCCAAAATTGGGGGCCTTTTTTTATGTTATTAAAAGTTGAAAATATATCTAAATCATTTTCAGGCCATCAGGCTTTAAAAGATGTCTCAATTGAGATAAACCAAGGAGAAGTTTTTGGTTTACTTGGTCCTAATGGCGCTGGAAAAACAACCCTGATAAGGATAATTAACCAAATAATAAAACAAGATAGCGGCTCTGTTTTTTTGAATGGAAACCCTATATCTAAAAAAGAAATAGAAAAAATAGGCTATTTACCCGAAGAAAGAGGGTTGTATAAAAAAATGACCATTTTAGATCAATCTATTTATTTAGCAGGTTTAAAAGGCGTTCCAAAAAAAGAGGCAAAAATTAGACTAAAAGCTTGGCTTGAAAAGTTTGAACTTATGCCTTGGGTAAACAAAAAAGTTGAAGATCTATCAAAGGGAATGCAGCAAAAAATTCAATTTATCGTTACTGTTCTACATGAACCTAAGCTGCTGATTTTAGACGAGCCATTTTCTGGCTTCGACCCTGTTAACACAAACTTAATTAAGCAAGAAATATTAAACTTAAAACAAAACGGAACAACCATAATTTTTTCAACCCACAACATGGCTTCGGTGGAGGAAATTTGTGAAAAAATTGCCTTAATTAACAAGTCAGAAAAAATTCTTTCCGGAAGTGTTGAAGATGTTAGAAAATCTTATTCTAAAAATGAGTTTACTGTTGGTTTTGAAGGAAACCTAATAGCTTTTACCAATGCCCTTTGGACCAATTTTGAACTAGTTGACAAACAGCAAAAAGGCAACTTAACTATCGCAAGAGTTAAATCAGTTAATGAAAGTAACCTAAATAAATTGGCTGAATCTATAATTCCATCTGTTAAATTAAGATTTTTAGAAGAAAAGCTACCTTCTATGCACGACATTTTTGTACAAGAAGTTTCAGAAAAAAAAACACAACCAAAAACCGATTTATATGAATAAAATTTGGTTGATAATACAACGTGAATACACCACACGGGTAAAAAAGAAGAGTTTTTTATTACTTACCATTTTGGGCCCAATGCTAATGGCTGGGCTATTTGTATTTATTGCTTGGTTAGGTATGGAAGAAACCGAAACCCAAAATATTATTGTGGTTGACGATCAATACCCTGCATTTAAGACCATAAAAGGCGACAAGAATTTAAACTTTGAATATGGCAATTTCACTCTCGAAGAAGCCAAGCAAATGTTTACAAGCTCAAATTATACTGCTGTTCTTTATTTACCAGAGAATATTACTTATGCCAACACCGCAATCTTATATTTCAAAAAACAACCAAGTTTATTTTCGGTAAAAAACATTGAGAACTCTGTTGAGAAAATAGTTGAAGATTTAAAACTTGATTTATTCAAAATTGACAGAGAAACCTTTGATAAGGTAAACACCAACTTCCATTTAAATGCAGTAAAATTCAGTGAGTCTGGCAATGAAAAAGAAATAGATTTAGAAAAAAATGCTGTTGGATTTGTTTTTGGGCTCTTTATTTATATGTTTATTTTTCTCTATGGAGTTCAAGTAATGCGCGGGGTAATTGAAGAAAAAACAAATAGAATTGTTGAAGTAATTGTTTGCTCAGTAAGGCCTTTTCAATTAATGCTTGGAAAAATAATTGGGGTAGCAATGGTAGGTTTTACTCAATTTATTATTTGGATAATATTAACGCTTGCCCTTTACACCATAGCTTTTCAAGTTGTAATGGCTACCCAATATGGTGTAGATACAATAGGTCCATCATCACAAATTAGTGCAGATTTAATAGGACAAATGCAAAACAACCCTGGTTTTGATTCCAAAATGCTATTACAGCAAGACAACATTATCAATAGAATTAACTTTCCACTAATGCTAAGTATGTTTGCTTTTTACTTTTTAGGGGGTTATTTATTGTACAGTGCCATGTTTGCGGCCATAGGCTCTGCAGTTGACTCAGAAACTGATGTTCAACAATTTATGTTGCCGGTTACATTGCCTTTAATAGCAGCATACATCATTTCAATTTTTGTAATTCAAAACCCCGATGGTCCTGCAGCCTTTTGGTTTTCTATAATTCCATTTACCTCCCCTATTGTTATGATGACAAGGCTTGCAGTTGGCATCGGAGATGGTGGAATTCCATTTTGGGAAGTTGGCTTATCAATGTCGCTATTAATTATTGCCTTTTTCATAATCGTTTGGCTAGCTTCAAAAATTTACAATGTGGGTATTTTGATGTATGGCAAAAAACCAAGCTTCAAAGAGTTGTTAAAATGGCTTAAACAAGCAGAATGAAAAGGCTTGCTGTTTTAGATTTAGGTTCAAACACATTTAATCTACTTGTTATAGAAGTAGAAAAAAATCAACCTAAAATTATTTATGAATCTAAAACTCCTGTAAAAATTGGAGAGAATAGCTTTTCGACCAAAATTCTTCAGCCTAAACCCATAGAAAGAGGAAAATCGGCCATTTTTAGTCATGTCCTAAAAGCAAAAGAGTTCAACGTTTCACAAATATTTGGAATTGCCACTTCTGCTATTAGAAGTGCTTCAAATGGAGAAAGTTTTATATCAGATTTAAATGATGAATTTAACCTGAACATCGAAATAATTTCAGGAAACCAAGAAGCTGAGTTAATCTACTATGGTGTAAAATCAAGTTTAAATTGGGATGGAAAAGCCATGCTGATTGATATTGGTGGTGGAAGCAATGAAATAAGTATTGCATCTCAAAACCAAAGTTACTTTTCAAAAAGTTACGATTTAGGAGTAAGCCGAATAAAACAAAAATTTGATGGCGAATTACCACTTTCAACAAGAAGGATTAAAGAAATAAAAGATTTTTATCTGAGTGAGTTAGAAGACTTAAAAGCTGTTTTAGTAAAGCATCCTACAAATTTAATTATCGGTTCAGCAGGTACTTTTGACAGCCTTTCTCAAATTGACTCATTTTTAAAAGATGGAAAACCCACAAACAAGGAAGTTTCGTATGAGCTAAACATTGAAGACTTTATTAAAATCCATAATTCTTTGTCTAAGTTAAACTTGAATGACCTGAAAAAAGTAAATGGACTTCCACCATTTAGAGCAGAATTTATTGTTTATGGAACCCTATTTATTGAGGTAATTATGGAGTTAACCCAAGCCATTAGGATTATCCAATCGCCAAATTCTTTAAAAGAAGGATATATTGCCAAACTATTAAACCTTTAGAGTATGAGTAAGATATTAGTTATTGATGATGAAAAAAGCATAAGAAACTCCTTAAAAGATGTTTTAGAATACGAGAAATATAAAATTGAAGAAGCAGAGGATGGCATGAAAGGTCTCAGCATGATTCAAAACAATAACTATGACTTAATACTGTGTGATATCAAAATGCCAAAAATGGATGGCATTGATGTTTTAGAACTTGCCTTAGAAAAAAAGCCTGAGTCAATTTTTGTCATGATATCAGGTCACGGAACTATTGAAACTGCTGTTGAAGCTCTTAAAAAAGGTGCCTATGATTTTTTGGAAAAACCTATAGACCTAAACAGACTTTTAGTAACTGTTAGAAATGCATTTGATAAAAAAGGACTTCAGGAAGAAACAAAAACATTAAAGCGTAAAATAAACGCAAAAAAAACATCAGAAATAATAGGTCAATCAAAAGCAATTAATGAAATAAAAGAACTTATTGAAAAAGTGGCTCCTTCAGAAGCAAGGGTTCTAATTACAGGAGAAAATGGCACAGGAAAAGAATTAATTGCAAGACAAATTCATGAATTAAGTAATAGAAATAAAGGGCCTTTTATTGAAGTAAACTGTGCAGCAATTCCATCGGAGCTTATTGAAAGCGAATTATTTGGCCATGAAAAAGGTGCCTTTACTTCTGCTCATAAACAAAGGTTAGGCAAATTTGAGCAAGCCATCGGAGGAACCTTATTTTTAGATGAAATTGGAGACATGAGTTCTTCTGCACAGGCCAAAGTTTTGA
>Ga0206131_10000284_pt1 | contig 73380 bp, 74 predicted proteins | sample Helgoland_Spring_FD_148636 | JGI IMG/M metagenome (GOLD analysis project Ga0206131, IMG submission 148636) | Pelagic subsurface seawater microbial communities from Kabeltonne, Helgoland, North Sea - Helgoland_Spring_Bloom_20160517_1 | ecosystem: Environmental > Aquatic > Marine > Epipelagic ... | reverse complement strand
TACATAGATACTACAGCTCCTGTTCTTAGTGGACAAGGTGCTGATGCTAATGTAGAGTGTCCTGAAGATTTAGTCTTTACTGCGCCTACAGCTTCGGATACGTGTTCTGCTGCTAATTCTGAGCCTACAATTACTTTCGTGGATACTACAACGTCTAATAACTGTGGTCTAGTGGCTACAACACGTACTTGGACAGCGACTGATGAATGTGGAAATGTTAGTACTACGGTATCTCAAACGTTGACTTACGTTGATACTACTGCTCCTGTTCTTAGTGGACAAGGTGCTGATGCTAATGTAGAGTGTCCTGAAGATTTAGTCTTTACTGCGCCTACAGCTTCGGATACGTGTTCTGCTGCTTCTAGTGAGCCTACAATTACTTTCATAGATACTACAACGTCTGATAACTGTGGTCTAGTAGCTACAACACGTACTTGGACAGCGACTGACTGTGCTGGTAATGCAAGTGCTACAGTATCTCAAACTTTAACATACATAGATACTACAGCTCCTGTTCTTAGTGGACAAGGTGCTGATGCTAATGTAGAGTGTCCTGAAGATTTAGTCTTTACTGCGCCTACAGCTTCGGATACGTGTTCTGCTGCTAATTCTGAGCCTACAATTACTTTCGTGGATACTGAAACATTAAGTGATTGTGGTTTACCAATAGTTACTAGAACATGGACTGGAACTGACTGTGCTGGTAATGTTAGTGATACAGTATCTCAAACGTTTACATACGTAGATAATACTCCACCAGAATTAGTTACACCATTGGATACTACTATTAACGTCACATGCGATGCAATTCCTTCTGTTCCAAGTTTAGAATTTACGGATACATGTGCTCAAGATGTTACTGTAGAATTTGTTGAAATTTCTACCCAGGCAAGTAATAATAGTGATTATGTTATTACAAGAACTTGGACAGTAAGTGATGGTTGTAATGAGGTTACATTTATTCAAATAATAAATGTTTCATTACCAAACATTAGTTCTACAGACGTAGATTTATGTATAGGTGATGACACTGATTTTGACTTATTCAGTACTTTAAATTCGGATGTAGACACCTCTGGCATATGGACCGTTACATTTGGAAACGCAACAATTGACGGCAGTATTTTTAACCCTGCTACAGTTGCTAACAATGATGGAGATAACAATCCTAATACATATAATGAGGAAGATTTAGGAGATTATATATTTACATACACTCTAAATGATGATTGTTCAACAGAGATAGATGTTACAATAACATTGAACGGAGATTGTATTGTTTTGTCCTGTGGTCGTGAAGACGTTAATATTTCCAATACTGTAACAGCTAATGGTGACGGTGTAAATGAATTCTTTGAGGTTACTGGTGTAGAAACTTGTGGCTTTGTAACTGAAGTTCAAATATTTAATAGATGGGGTGCTGTTGTTTATAAAAACAACAATTATCAAAATGACTGGAGTGGCCAAGCTATTAGATCTTCAGTAGGAAATGCTAATAAAGTACCTACAGGTACATACTATTACGTAATTACACTAAGAAATAGTGGATTAGAATCATTTGCTGGTCCTATTTATATGGTCACTGGTAACTAATAAAAATTAAAGTAAAAACTGAAACCTATGAAGTTAAATAAATTTTACAGCATTGCATTAATGTTACTGATGACATCGGTAACCTTTGCACAGCAGCTTCCACAGTTTACACAATATATGTTTAACACCATCTCAATAAACCCGGCATATGCTGGATCGAGAGAAACGTTAAGCGCTGTAGGCTTACACAGAAGTCAGTGGGTAGGTCTTGAAGGAGGTCCTCAAACACAAACACTATCTGTACATTCACCTTTAAAAAATGAAAAGGTTGGATTAGGAATATCTGTTATTAATGATGAGTTAGGTTTTGAAAATTTCCAATATGTATATGGAGATTTCTCATACACTATACAAACTGGTGTAAAATCAAAACTTGCATTTGGTGTGAAGGCCGGAGTTACCGCTTATAATTTAGATGGTGATTACCAGGCTTCACAAGCTCAAGATCCTTTAATTTTTGGTTTTGAAGATCGCTTAGACTTTAATTTTGGTGCTGGAGTTTACTGGCATAGTGATAGATGGTATATGGGACTTTCCGCTCCTAGAATTCTGAATAATGATTACACTGGTCAAGGTACTTTTGAAGCTCTTGAACGTGTGAGTTATTATTTTACAGGAGGTTATGTTTTTGACTTAGGTGAAAACATTAAGTTAAAACCATCTACCTTACTAAAGGCTACTAATGGTGCACCACTATCTTTCGATATTTCTGCGAATCTATTATTCTATGAAAAGTTTTGGATTGGTGCAGGTTATCGAATTAACGAACAAGCTGCTGCATTAGGAGGTATTGTAGATTTTCAGATTTCAAAACAAATGCGTATAGGTTACGCTTATGAGTATCCATTATCTGATATTAGACCTTTTACTACAGGTACACATGAATTTTTATTAATATTCGAAGTCTTTAAAAGTACTAGAATAAAATCCCCAAGATACTTCTAAAAAGCAATTATTATGAAAACAAGACTATTATTAATATTATTTTCTTTGTGCTTTTCGTCAAATTTTGCACAAAAGAAGTTAGCTAATAAATTTTATAACAACTTTGGATACATAAAAGCTGCAGAATTGTATGAGCTTACTGTAGAAAAAGGCGATAGCTCTCTTAGTGTACTTACTAGATTAGGGGATTCTTATTATAATAACGGTAAGACTGAAGCTTCTGCAAAGTGGTACGAGTTAGCGGTGCAAAAGTATGCAGATGAACTTGAATCAGAATACATCTATAAATATATTCAATCTTTAGTGAGTACTAAGAGATATGATGAGGCTACTGAATGGGCTAATAAGTTAATCGAAATGCAAAATGAAAATGCTGAACGCAAGACTTATATCCAAGAAGGCTTTGATGTGTATAAACTTTCACCTGAAACCGATGAAAGACTAATTATTAAATTAAACAACTTAGATTTTAACTCTCAATTTTCTGATTTTGGTAGTTATATAAAAGGCAATACAATGTACTTTTCTTCTGCTAGAGATAAAAGCAATGCGTTGTATGCATGGAACAAAGAACCATTTCTTGATATATACCAAACTGAAATTAATAGAGGTGGTGAGAAAATATCTTTTGATAATACTAAAAAATTAACGGCAGAAAAAGTTAACTCAGCTTACCACGAATCTTCTATTGCAATAACTAAGGATGGAAAGACTTTGTATTTCACTAGAGACAATGTAACCAAAACAAATCGTTTAGATTACGCTAGAGATGGTACAACTCACTTAAAAATATATAAAGCAACACTATCGGAAAATAATATTTGGACAGATATTGAAGAACTTAATTTTAACGATGAAGTATTTAGTACAGCATTTCCTGCATTAAATCCTGACGAAACACAATTGTATTTTTCTTCTGACCGAGAAGATGGATTCGGATCATCAGATCTATATGTTGTTGATATTAATAGTGATGGTACATACTCAGAGCCAAGAAACTTGGGACCAAAAGTAAATACTCCAGGTAGAGAATCTTTTCCTTTCATAAGTGATGATAACACTCTTTACTATTCATCAGATGGACTATTAAATTATGGATTATTAGATATTTATAAATCTAACATCATTAATGATTCTTCAGCGAAATCTGAAAATCTTGGTGAACCTTATAATTCTGGGTATGATGATTTCGCATACATCGTTGATTCTGAGACTCAAGAAGGTTACTTATCTTCAAACAGAGAAGGTGGTGTAGGTAGTGATGATATTTATGGTTTTAATGCATACATATGTGAACAAACTATTGAAGGTGTTACACTAGATAAACGAACCCAAGAACCTTTACCTGTCGTTCAGGTAAGGCTACTCGACGAAGATGGAAAATTATTAAAAGAGACAACTTCAGATGAAAATGGAGTCTATAAATTTGAAAGTGTTCTATGTGAGCGTACTTATACAGTTGTTGCCAATAAAGACGACTACAAACAAGTACAAACTGTCGTATCCACTGATGACGTAAGTGACAAAGCAAATAAAAATATTGATTTAGAACTTGAACCTCTTATTATCGATAATGAAATAGTTTTAAATCCGATATTCTTTGACTTCGATAAAGCTAAGATTAGAACTGATGCAGAATATGAGTTAGAAAATATTGTTGATGTAATGAGAAAACACCCAACAATGGTGATCAAGATTGAAGCGCATACGGATAGTCGTGGACCTGATGGATACAATATGAATTTATCTGACCGCAGAGCAAAAGCTACAAGAGATTATTTAATATCTAGAGATATTGACGCGAATAGAATTGAAAGTGCTATTGGTTATGGTGAGAGCCAATTATTAAACAAATGTTCTAATGGCATTAAATGTTCTAAAGATGAGCATCAGCTAAACAGACGCTCTAAGTTTTATATTATAAAACAATAAATTTATCCTATCTAAACTTAAAAAGGCCTAGCTAATATGCTGGGCCTTTTTAATTATAAAAATTATCCTTTTTAGATTTTAACACTAGATATTGTATTGTAATAAATACTTTTAACAATACCGTCTGATAAGCCAATCTTTGGTACTAATATATCTTTAGCGCCACTCCATTTCATAGCTGATAAATAAATACGCAAAGCTGGTATGATTACATCAGCTCTGTCCTGATTAAGATTTAACTCTGTAATTCTTTCCTCATAGGAGTAATCTTGAAGTTTTTTATAGTAGCTGGATAAATAAAAGTATGATAATGGTTTACCAATGTCTTTACCAGAAATTTTAAATATTTTATTAATATTACCACCTGTACCAATGAGTTCAATTTTATCAAAAAATCTTGTATTGTTCTTAATCCATTGTTCTAGTGTACGCCAAGTTTCGTTAGTAACACTATCGTTTAATAATCTAACCGTTCCTATTCTAAATGATCTTGACTCTACTTTTTCAGAATTATGAATAACAGAAAATTCTGTACTTCCACCACCTACGTCAACACACAAATAGGTTTTGTTAGGATCAATAAATTTGTTGAGATCTGTCGCCGCGATTATTGTTGCCTCCTCTTCTCCGTCAATAATTTCTATTTTAATATTACAATTTTCATGAACAAGTTTACAAATTTGAGCTCCATTTGAAGCATCACGCATTGCGGAAGTTGCGCACGCCTTATAATTAAGTACACCATGTGATTTCATTAATAGATAAAAAGCCGTCATCGTATCCAACATACGTTGCTTATTATACTCGGATATCTCACCTGAAACAAAAACATCAGCTCCTAACCTAATTGGCACTCTAACCAAGGCATTTTTTTTAAAGATAACCGCTTTACCTTCTTGCTCTATAATACTTGTAATTAAAAGTCTTACAGCGTTAGAACCTATATCTAATGCAGCATATTTTTTTATTTTAAGCATCTGTTGCTTCTAGTTTATTTTTATAAAAATCATAAATTTCAAACTGTGCTCTAATCATTTTATCAGTATTTGGAATTCTGTAACTATTATCTTGATTTTGATTTATAATTCTAGCTTTTATATTATCTCTCCAACAAATATCAAAAATATCTTGAAGCTCTTTCTTAATATCAGTGTCATAAATAGGGCAACTAACCTCTACTCTATTATCAATATTTCTGGTCATCCAATCTGCAGAAGATATATATATTTTGGGGTCATTATTATTTGAAAATATAAATAATCGGGTATGTTCTAAAAACTTATCTATTATACTTATAACTTCAATATTATCACTCATGCCATCAACACCGGGTATTAAACAGCATATTCCCCTGATGATCATTTGTATTTTGACACCTGCTCTACTTGCTTCATAGAGCTTATCTACCATTTTGTAGCTGCTCATACTATTCATCTTAAGTTTTATAAAAGCAGACTTACCTATTTTAGCATTTTCAATTTCATTATCTATTAGAGTAAATAATTTTGTTTGAGTATAATGAGGTGAAGTAAAAATGTGCTTGTAACGATAAATTTTATAATTGACTTCAAAGAAATTAAAAACTTTATTTAAATCTTTTAATATTCTTTGATCTGTTGTAAATAAGGTGAAATCTGTATAAATTCTGGCAGTAGACTCATTAAAATTTCCAGTACTTACAAAACCATAACGTTTAATTTTCTGATTTTCTTCACGCTCAATAATACACATTTTACTGTGCACTTTTAAACCAGGTACACCAAAAAGCATAGTAACGCCCTCATCTTGCATTTGCTCAGCATAATTAATATTAGCTTCTTCATCGAAACGTGCGCGAAGCTCTATAGAAACTGTCACTTTTTTTCCGTTTTTTGCTGCATTTATTAAAGAACTAGCTACGTGAGATATTTGCGCTAGTCTATATATAGTTATTTTAATTGATTTTACAGTTGGGTCTAATGCAGCTTCACGCAAAAAATTAACGATGTATGAAAACGTATGGTAAGGTGTATGCACCATATAATCTTTATCGGAAATAGTATTAAAAATACTTTGCTCTAAGCTTAAATCTTTTACTGGTAACGGATTTATTTTAGTATACAATAAATCCTTTCGTCCAAGACTAGGAAACCCCATATAGTCACGTCTATTATGATAACGACCACCAGGAATAACACTATCTTTAGAATCAATACCCATTTTCTGCATTAGATATATTAACGTCTCATCATCTAAAGTTTTGTCATAAACAAACCTTACTGGCTCACCTATTTTTCTATCTCTAACACTATCTGAAATTTTATCAATAAAGCTCTTACTTAAATCACTATCAAAATCTAATTCTCCATCTCTAGTAATTTTTATCATGTTAGCTGATATGGATGTATAATCAAAAATATTGAAGATATCTTTCAAACTATGACGTAGCAAATCATCTATTAAAATGATGTAGTTCTTACCATCTAACTTTGGCAATACTACAAATCTATTCATAGCTTTAGATATTTCTATAAGTGCATATTGCTTAGATTCGTCTTTAAGATTCATCTTAACAATCAGATAAGCAGCGCTATCTTTTAGTAATGGAAGTTCTATGTTTTCATTAAGAATTATTGTTACTAAAGCAGGGCTTACTTCTTGAAAAAAGTAATTTTTTATAAAATTATGATGAACCTCTTGAATTTGAGTTTCATTAATAATATAGATATCTTCTTTTATTAATTTTTCTTGAATACTCTCAAGAATACCTAAACTAGTTCTCTGATGTTCTATAACAATCTCTGTGATACGTTCTAATAAATCACTTGCTTTGATACCTCCAAGATGGCTTTTACCACCTTTACCGGCTTGATCAATTCGTTTTACCGTAGCATATCTTACTTTAAAAAATTCATCTAAATTATTAGAGAAAATCCCTATAAACCGCAACCGTTCAATTAAGGGGACGTTTTCATCTGCTGCTTCTTGAAGCACACGAGCATTAAACTGTAGCCAACTTAACTCTCTATTAATGTATAAATTATTGAGTTTGGTCATTAAGTAATATTTTTTCAAATATAACCGTTCAAAAAAAGAAGTACTATAATATTGTGTAAAAATTATAGCCTGTAATCACGTGGAAACATGAGAAGCTCTGTTTCTCCATATTTTACGTATTCCCATGAATTTACATTAAACTTTAGAACAACCAATCCAGATGTTGGTAAATTATCTATGTAAGTATCTCCAAAATCATTAGCTATTGCAGTGAATGCATGATTATGTCCAAAAATTATGACGGTTTCTAATGTATTATCTAGTGTAGTAATAAAGTTTAATACAGATTCTCCTTCAAAATCATATAACTTATTAACTATTTCAATTTGATCATCTGTCCAATTAAGATTATTTTTAAATATTTTACAGGTTAAAAACGCTCTATTAGCTGGGCTTGAGTAAATTTTATTAACAGTATACTCTTTTTCCTTAAAAGCTTTAGATATTATTGAAGCATCTGTAACTCCTCGTTTTTTTAAGGGTCTATCTATATCACTTACATCATACTTCCATGAAGATTTTGCATGCCTAATAAGTATCAGTTTTTTTTCTTTCATCGACTTACTGGAATTATATAAATAATCAATTAAAGTTTTTTTATCGATCAATGTCAGATTATAAATTATATTTTTCTAATATCATACACTTAATCAAACAGGTAAATACTTATTGAATAAAAATTCATAAATACCATTCTACTAAGTTATAATATGAAATTTAAAATAAATAAATTCTAATAAAAAAGACCGCAAATTGCGGTCTATATTATTAAATCAAAAATAAATAATTATCGTTTTATAAATATATTTGTAAAATACCAATTTCCATCTTCGTCTTGCTCGGCAGATATATCAAAATCAGTAAAGTTACCTTCTATAGTACTTTTGTGCGATGGACTGTTTAGCCATGCATTAACTACAGAATTTGCAGAAGTATAACCATAGGCCACATTTTCTGAAACAATCTGAGCGTTTTCATTTTGTTGAAGGCTTTGCTTTCTAACATAAAAGTTGTCATGAGATACATTACTAACTTCTACCATGTAATCTGTATGTGTATAGGCAACGGCTTTTACAGTACCATTATTACTTAGTGCATTCATACCATTAGTAATACGATAATCATTTATGATTTCTAAAATTTCTATTTCAAGTGGTTTTGCCTGCGGTACAGTAAGTAAATCGGTATTCAAAGCTTCTTCTTCATTCAGGTTTTCTGTAGAACAAGAAGTGAATGATAATAAAGCACAAATTACTAATACAGGGACTAATCTAAATAGTTTCATAAGTAGGTATTTTTGTTTGGGATTACTAAAGTATACCTACACTTAGATTAAGTATGTTAATAAAATGTTAAAATCGATGAAATACATGCATTTTGTCGATTTTTTATGTTTTTAATCGTAATTGAAGAGTGTTATATTACATTTAATCTTGTTTTAAATACATTTTACCGATTATTTGTTTACGGTGAAAGACGCTCTACTTTCCAACTGTAATCTTCTTCTAATTTGTAACGTATTCTATCATGTAAACGGTTAGGTCTACCTTGCCAAAACTCAAGTTCTACAGGTTTAACTATTAAACCACCCCAATATTTAGGACGTTCAATATCTTTTCCTTTAAACTTATTTTCTAAAACTTTAAGTTTATTTTCTAATTCAGCTCTGTCTTTTACAACTTCGCTTTGGTTAGATGCAATAGCGCCTAATTGACTTCCTCTTGGCCTAGATTCAAAATAGCCATCACTTAAGTTTTCTGGAATCTTTTCAGCTTTACCTTTAATTATTATCTGACGTTCTGCAGCTGGCCAAAAAAAGGACAAGCAGACATTAGGATTATGAAGTATAGCTTTTCCTTTTTCACTATTATAATTAGAATAAAAAATAAAGCCTTCATGTGTGTATTTTTTGAGAAGTACAACTCTACTCTTTGGAAAACCATCTAAACCCAAAGTAGAAATCGTCATGGCGTTGGTTTCTCCCATATTAAAATGTGTATCGACCTCTAAAAACCAGTCTCTAAATAATTCAATTGGGTTTTCAGGTGCATTAGTTAATAACAACTGTCCTTTTTCATAAGATTTTCTGTAATCTCCTAAATCCTTTTCCATAACTTATGTATTTATATTTCAAAAACTTTTCCGTCCTCTGCCAATTCAACATTACTAAATATAGGCTCAGCCTCTGTTTTAAACAAAGATAAGTCATCGTAACGTGTAGAGTAATGTCCAAGTATAAGTTTACCAACATTTGCTAATTTTGCAATTGTAGCCGCTTGTTTTGCAGAGCTGTGTTTAGTTGGCTCACAAAGACTAGCATTTTTTTCTAAAAATGTAGATTCGTGATAAAGTACATCCGCCTCTTTTATTATAGGGACAATAGCTTCATTATATGCAGTATCACTACAAAACGCGTAAGACTTTGATTTTGGTGGCGGTAATGTAACTGTATTATTTTTAATTAGTTTTCCATCTTCATTTGTAACATCAGCGCCTTGTTTTAGTTTTCTAAAATAAGACTTATCTATATTACTGTTTAAGACAGCATTCAAATCCAACTTACGTTCGCCTTCCTTTTCTTTAAATAAAAATCCGTTGGTGTACACCCTATGAATTAGTGGTACGGTATACACTTCGACTTTATCATCTTCAAATATCAACTCAGAATCTTTAGATTCTAATACATGAAAGTAAAGGTTATAATTTGTCCATGAGTCCGAAAGTTTCATCTGAAGTGTAATAACATCCTTTAAGCCTTTTGGCCCGTAGACATGAAGGTCTGCCTCACGTTTAAGTAATCTAAAAGTAGATATCAAACCCACCAAACCAAAATAATGATCACCATGAAGATGAGAAATAAAGATGTGCTTAATTCTAGAAAATTTAATCTTATTCTTTCTGAGTTGCACTTGTGTACCTTCGCCACAATCAATTAAAAAAAGATGGTTTTTAATTTCTAAAACTTGAGATGTAGGATTTGTGAATGTCCGTGGTGTAGCACTATAGCAACCTAGAATATTTAATTTCATTTTCTAAAATCCTAAGTCACGTTCAATATCTTCCATTTCGATAATATCATAAGCTTCGTGCATTGTAGGCACAATGCAAATTTCGTCTGGCATTATGTCTAGATCTACTTTATCAGAAACAACTACGAAAGATTTTTTATCACCACGATGTGTATTACTTACTCTAAGAAACTCAATAATATCCTCAAGTGAAATAGTATCTAAACTCGAAAGTCTAACTATAATATGATCATTTTTATACTTTTCGTAGACTTGCTCGATATTATTTACCAAAGTTTTTACCGACGCTTTTTCTTGAGTTATAATTGTGATATTTCCATCTTTATTAAATATCATAGTTATTGCTTTATTTTTGAAGCTAAAAGATAAATTACTGCCATCCTAATCGCAACACCGTTTTCAACTTGATTTAGAATAATAGATTGATCAGAATCTGCAACATCACTCGTTATCTCAACACCACGATTTATTGGACCTGGATGCATAATAGTTATTTCCTTGTCTAAACTATTTAATAAGTCTTTAGTAACACCATATTGTTGTGCATATTCGCGAGTTGAAGGGAAATAACTGATATCCATACGTTCGTTTTGCACACGAAGCATATTGGCAACATCACACCATTCTAATGCTTTTCTTAAATTGGTTTCAACTTTGACACCTAGATCTTTTATATATTTAGGTAATAATGTTTTTGGTCCACAAACCATAACATTAGCACCTTGTAATTGTAGTGCGTATATATTTGATAACGCTACCCTACTGTGCAAGATATCACCAACAATAACAACATTTTTCCCTTTTACACTGCCTAAATCTTCACGAATTGAATATGAATCTAATAAAGCTTGAGTTGGATGCTCATGAGCTCCATCACCTGCATTAACAATACTTGCATTAATATGTTTTGAGAGAAATACACCAGCACCAGGACTTGGATGACGCATAACAACCATATCTACCTTCATTGACAAAATATTGTTTACTGTATCAATAAGTGTTTCGCCTTTTTTGACTGATGATTGAGAGGCTGAAAAATTAATAACATCTGCAGATAATCTTTTTTCAGCAAGTTCGAATGAAAGCTTAGTACGTGTTGAATTTTCAAAAAATAAATTAGCAATGGTAATATCTCTTAAAGAAGGTACTTTTTTAATCGGGCGATTAATAACTTCCTTAAATTGGTCAGCAGTTTCAAAAATAAGTTGAATATCCGCTTTATTCAGATATTTAATTCCTAGTAAGTGATCGACACTTAATTGACTCATGCTCTATTTATTTATTAAGTAAACGACATCTTCACCTTCGTTTTCCGACCAGTTTACTATAACTTTTTCTTTATTTATAGCATCTACCTGACGACCTCTGTAGTCTGGTTGTATTGGCAAATGACGGCTAAATCGCCTATCTATTAATGTTAGTAATTCTATATGATTTGGTCTTCCAAAAGATTGAATAGCTGTTAATGCAGCACGAATACTTCGCCCAGTGTATAAAACGTCATCTACAAAAACAACATTTTTATCCTCAACTATAAAATCTATAGTTGTTGTATTGGCTTCTAATGGTTTTTCTCCACGACGAAAATCATCTCTAAAAAAGGTAATGTCTAAATCACCATATTTTAGATTTTTAACTTTATAATCTTCTTTTAAAATTTTAGCTAATCTTGCTGCTAGAAATTTTCCTCTTGGCTGAAGCCCAACGAGAACTGTGTTAGAAAAGTCGTTGTGATTTTCAATGAGTTGACAAGCCAATCTGTGAAGGATTATGTTTACTTCTTTAGAATTAAGTAATACTTTTTGACTCATATAAATTCCAAACGTATTTGGTTTGCAAAGTTAGGATAAATAATTTGAGTATCAAACTCCTACTATTTTAATCCAAAAAAGCCTCTCAAATATGAGAGGCTTTTAGATATATTATAAAAATCTGGAAGAATTACTTCTTACCATCCATTTTATCTTTAAGCGCTTGTAACGCATCATTAGCATCACCTAAAGTAGGTTTCGCTTCTGCTGCTTGAGCTTCTGCTTTACGAACAGCTTGCTTTACAATCTTAGCTTCTTCTGCTCTAAATACAGCAGTGTGTGATGCCACAACTCTTTTGAATTCTTTGTTAAATTCAATGATTTTGAATTTTGCTTCTTCACCTTTCTTTAATTTAGAACCGTCTTCTTTTTCTAAGTGACGTTGTGGTACAAAAGCTGTGATATCTTCATTAAAGCCGATTGTTGCACCTTTGTCAACGATTTCTGTAATCGCTGCTGTATGCAGAGATTCTAATGCAAATTCAGTTTCGTATTTGTCCCAAGGGTTTTCTGTAGTTTGTTTGTGTCCTAAAGATAATTTACGTCCTTCAACGTCTAACTCTAACACAACAACATCTAACTTATCACCTACATTACAAAACTCAGATGGATGCTTCACTTTCTTAGTCCAAGATAAATCAGAGATATAAATTAATCCATCAATACCTTCTTCTAATTCTACAAATACACCAAAGTTTGTAAAGTTACGAACAATGCCAGAGTGCTTAGAACCTACTGGATATTTGGTAGTAATATCTGTCCATGGGTCTGGAGTCAATTGTTTTATACCTAGAGACATCTTACGATTTTCTCTATCTAAAGTTAAGATAACTGCATCAATCTCGTCTCCTACAGAAACGAAATCCTGAGCCGATCTTAAGTGTGTAGACCAAGACATTTCAGATACGTGGACTAATCCTTCAACACCTTCTTCTACTTCGATAAATGCACCGTAATCAGCGATTACAACGACTTTACCTTTTACTTTATCCCCAACTTTTACGCCTTCGCCTAGAGCTTCCCATGGATGCTTAGATAATTGTTTAAGGCCTAATTGGATTCTTGATTTGTTTTCATCAAAATCAAGGATTACAACATTTAATTTCTGATCTAACTCAACAATCTCATTTGGATGGTTGATACGAGACCAAGAAAGGTCAGTAATATGAACTAAACCATCAACACCGCCAAGATCAATAAACACACCATAAGAAGTAATATTTTTAACAATACCCTCTAATACTTGTCCTTTTTCTAACTGGCCAATGATTTCTTTTTTCTGTTCTTCGATATCTGCTTCGATGAGTGCTTTGTGAGAAACGACAATGTTTTTAAATTCATGATTGATTTTAACAACTTTAAATTCCATTGTTTTGTTTACATACTGATCGTAATCTCTAATTGGCTTCACATCGATTTGAGAACCTGGCAAGAAAGCTTCTATACCAAATACATCTACAATCATTCCACCTTTAGTTCTACACTTTACAAAACCGTTTACGATTTCGCCAGTATCATGTGCATTATTTACACGATCCCATGCTTTGATTACACGTGCTTTTCTGTGAGATAATACCAATTGACCAGTTGCGTCTTCACGAACGTCAATTAATACCTCTACCTTGTCACCTACTGCTAAGTTAGGATTGTAACGAAACTCATTAAGAGAAATTACACCTTCAGATTTAGCGTTAATGTCAATAATTGCATCGCGGTCAGTAATTGTGATTACTGTTCCTTCTACGACTTGATCATCTAAAGTATCTACAAAGTTTTCTGATACTAGCTTCTCGAATTCTTCAAGTTTAGTATCTTCTACTTGCTCAATACCTTCTTCGTAATTATGCCAATCAAACTCCTTTAAGAATTTTTCAGGGTTTTCCTGTGCTTCAGATACGACAGGTGATTTAGTTGCTTGTGCTTCAGTTGCTTCTACAGCTACTTCTGCTTCTTTTGTTTTATTTTCAGCCATTGCTGATTAAAGTTTGTATTCTGTATTAATTTGATAGTTATTCAGAGAAACCATACAGAAGCTATTAATTTTGTTTATACTAATCCTTTTCTACTATCATAAACTCCTCAAAAAGGAGCGCAAAAATAGTATATTTTATTCTAATAACCAAAGAATTAAACAATGTGACCTAAGCAGTTTTTTTGTGTCTTATACAATATAAATCTTAAGAATTAAACTTTACATAAAATCTTATAGTTTAATTTGATAAATTTATGAGGGTATTTATTAACTAAAATTTATAAAATTATGTACAAAGCAAAATACCAAGCTGTATTAGACTTGGGAGAAAAATTAAACATCAAAGACGGAAAAATAGAAGAATCTGCAGACAAACTAATGGTTTGGGGGACAGCAAACACACCTTATGAAAAGAATGCTGTGGGATAAAATAAAAGAGATTGGTGGCGATAATCCTTCTGATATCATGGCAGATATAAAAGTTGAAGATAATACTGTTTATGCTAGACATACGGTATCTTCTGGGGAAACTTTAGGGGAAATTGCTAAACATTACTATGGTGATGCTATAAAGTATAAAGAAATCTTTGCAGCAAATACTAATATCCTTAATAATCCTAATGTAATTCATCCAGATCAAGAGTTAGTTATACCTAACTTAAAAGATATATTTTAATAAAAAAGCGACTCGATTGAGTCGCTTTTTTTTATTCATTTTTTTGTTCTATTAATTTTCTTATCTCTTGAAGCTGTTCGTCAATTGTCATCGTAGAGTTATCAAACTCAATTGCATCAACTGCTTTTATTAATGGGGAATCTTCCCTTGTAGAATCAATTTTATCACGTGTTACCACATTTTTGAGTACATCATCATAACTCAAATTATGACCACGTTGTAACAACTCTTTATAACGTCGCGTTGCTCTTGTTTCTGCTGAAGCTGTCATAAATATCTTGAGTTCTGCGTCTGGAAAAACAACAGTTGCAATATCTCTACCATCCATTACAACACCTTTATCTTTTCCCATTAACTGCTGCTGTTCTACTAGCTTTCGTCTTACTTCTGAAATTTCGGCAATATGACTGACATGCTGAGATACTTTTAAAGTTCTTATATCAGATTCTATATTATTTCCATTTAAATACACTTCAGCAATACCAACAGTCTTATTAAATTTAAAGGTGATTTGAATATCATTTAATTGAGAAATCAATTCTTGCTTATCGACTTTATCATTTGCAATTAATCCATTTTGGAGTGCAAAGTAGGTCACTGCACGATACATGGCGCCAGTATCTACATATATGTAGCCTAACTCTTTTGCAAGTCGTCTGGCTACTGTACTTTTTCCTGTTGAAGAAAACCCGTCTATTGCTATGACTATTTTACTCATTTAATTCAAATCTATTTGCAAGCCAAAAAAGCTTGAATTTGCTGAAGCTGTATATCTAGCGTGTGTGTAACTAAATTTCATTTTATTGATTTTTAACCCTACACCAAAAGATAGTCCCGAAAAATTTCTTTGATCTAAAATTCTTAATTCTTCTGCACGTCTAAAGTTATAACCTATTCTTATATTAAAACCTCTATCTGGCCATAATTCTGCTCCTAAAATAGTATGTCGCATCAGATTATTGAGAAAACCTACCTTTTCATCAGTTTGATTTCCGCTTAAATCTGTAGTTGCTCTTGCAGGGTTCGAAACACCAATCGGCCATTGTTGTAGATTTTCGAAAGTTACATGCCAACGTAGAGGAATATATTGCAAGGTTTGTGACATCCCAAAATTAACTTCGAATGGTAAGGGTTCTTTTAAATCTGCATAGGTTTTAAATTGTGTTCCAAAATTCCTTACCGTCAATGCAGCATTAAAATCTAAATCTTCATTAATATACATCACACCTAAATCTAAAGCGCCTCCAATAGAATTGTATTGTTCTAGTTGAGAAGTAATGACTTTTGCATTAACACCAACATAAAAATCTGTAAAAGGGATATTATAGTTATAACCCGCAGATAATGCAACTTCGTTACCTTTAAAAGTACCTGTAGAAACACCATTTAAATCATAACCATCAAACTCTCCATAATTGATATAGGTAACACCAAAGTGAAAGGTTTGAATACGTCTATCCCAAGTGTAAGCATATGCAGCAGTACCATAAGTAATCCCACCTAAATAGCTTGAAAAATTTAGTGCTGCTTGGTTATGCATATCACTATTAATTGAAGCTGGGTTGTATAATGCCTCAGTAACATCTTTATCAAAATTTGTAATGATTTTACCTCCTAAAGCGGCTTGTCTTGGTGAAGAAATAAGATTAAGAAATTGATATGTAGACTCGCCTCCCAATTGGGCGAAACTAAATGACGCAAAGCCTAAAAAAAACAGAGCGATAATTCTCCTAATCATACCGTGCAAAATAACTAAATCTATCTTAGAACGTTGTTGTTATTCTTTTATTTTTTGAAAAGTAGAAACCTCAATATTTCTATTGAGGTTTTTGATATTATAATGACTTAGGATTCTTGACTTTTTGTTTGGTAATTGCTAAGTCTAAAACTTCATCCATATCCTTTACATAATGAAAGATCAACCCTTTTAGATATTCGGGTTTAATCTCGTCAATATCTCTTTTGTTATCTTCACAAAGTAAAATCTCTTTGATTTTAGCACGCTTAGCTGCCAATATCTTTTCTTTGATTCCTCCAACAGGCAATACCTTTCCTCTTAAAGTAATTTCTCCAGTCATAGCGATACTCTTTTTGACTTTACGTTGGGTAAACAAAGACACTAGTGAGGTTAACATTGTCACACCTGCACTAGGTCCGTCTTTAGGTGTTGCACCTTCAGGAACATGTATATGAACATTGTACTTGTCAAAGACTTCTGATTTTACACCAAACTTATCTGCATTTGCTTTTATGTATTCCATGGCTATGGTCGCAGACTCTTTCATGACTTTACCCAAATTACCAGTAATAGTAAGATTTCCTTTTCCTTTTGATAAAATAGACTCTATAAACAAAATATCACCACCAACTCTAGTCCAGGCCAAACCTGTAACTACACCTGCAACGTTATTGTTTTCATATTTATCACGCTCTAATCGAGGGCTTCCTAAGATTTCTATAACATCTTCGTTAGAAACTTTAATGTTATACGCTTCTTCCATTGCTATATTTTTTGCTGCATAACGTACCATTTTGGCTACTTGCTTTTCTAAGCCTCTAACTCCAGATTCTCGCGTATAACCTTCGACAATTTTTTCTAGTTGTGGTTTACCAATTTTTAAAGCTTTGTCATCTAAACCATGTTCTTTTAATTGCTTTGGTAATAAGTGTCGTCTAGCTATTTCAACTTTTTCTTCTATTGTGTAACCTGTAACACTAATAATTTCCATACGATCACGTAGCGCAGGTTGGATTGTATTTAAGCTATTAGATGTTGCAATAAACATAACCTTAGACAAGTCATAACCCATTTCTAAAAAGTTATCGTAAAACTCACTATTCTGTTCTGGATCTAAAACTTCTAACATTGCAGAAGATGGGTCTCCTTGATTACCTGTAGATAACTTATCAATCTCATCTAATACAAAAACTGGGTTAGATGTTTTAGCTTTCTTTAAACTCTGAATAATACGACCTGGCATCGCACCAATGTAAGTTTTACGGTGTCCTCTAATTTCTGCTTCATCTCGTAAACCACCCAGAGAAATACGAACATATTCTCTACCCAAGGCTTCTGCAACAGATTTACCCAAAGAGGTTTTACCAACACCTGGAGGTCCATATAAGCAAAGTATTGGTGACTTCATATCATTACGGAGTTTCAATACAGCCAAATATTCTATGATTCGTTTTTTTACGTCGTCCAATCCAAAATGGTCACGGTCTAAGATTTTCATAGCACGCTTTAAGTCAAATTGATCCTCGCTAAACTCGTTCCATGGTAAATCTAAAAATAAATCTAAATAATTACGTTGTATAGAATACTCAGCAACTTGAGGATTCATACGCTGCATCTTAGCTAATTCTTTATTGAAATGCTTCTTGACTCTTTCGTCCCATTTCTTAGACTTAGCACGTGTTTTCATTTCCTCTATTTCCTCGCCCGATGAGACACCACCACCCAACTCTTCTTGGATAGTTTTCATCTGCTGGTGTAAAAAATACTCACGTTGTTGCTGATTCATGTCACTCTGAACCTTATTTTGAATATCGTTTTTAAGCTCTAACTTCTGATATTCAAGATTCATATATTTTAGCGTGGCTAGTGCACGTTCTTTCAAATCGTTTATCGTCAATAGTTCTTGCTTCTCCTCTACTTTAAGATTCATATTTGAGGATACAAAATTGACTAGAAAAGAGTTGCTTTCAATATTTTTAATAGCAAAACTGGCTTCTGAAGGAATGTTTGGACTTTCCTTTATAATCTCCAATGATAAGTCTTTAATAGACTCAATAATAGCCTTAAATTCTTTGTTATCTGTAGCTGGTTTTGCTTCTGCTATATCTGAGATTGTTGCAGTTAAGTATGGATTCTCAGAAATCACTTCTTTTATCTGAAAACGCTTTTTCCCTTGTATAATAACAGTTGTATTACCGTCAGGCATTTTTAAAACCTTTAATATACGTGCTACAGTTCCTGTTTTATAAATATCTTTTTCTGTAGGATTTTCAACAGCTTCATCTTTTTGAGAAACTACACCAATTACTTTTCCTCCGTTGTTTGCATCATTAATTAATTTAATAGATGCATCACGTCCTGCGGTAATTGGTATCACAACACCTGGAAATAAAACGGTATTACGTAAAGGTAAAATTGCTAAAGATTCTGGTAGAATCTCGTTATTGATTAATTCTTCATCTTCTGGCGTCATTAAAGGAATCAATTCCGAATTTTCATCAAAATCCTGAAATGACAAACTGTCAAGACCTAAAAATTTTTGTTTTCCCATAGTATATTTTAAGTCATTCTGTCATTAAAAATCACAGAATGCATGTATCTTTAGTTTTACATTTTCTAACTTTACGCTAGACCCAAAGGTATAATGGAGTTTTTACCACTTTACCTCAACATTGAATTCAATTGTTGTGCCATTTAGATTAATTATTATAAAACTTTTTTTACAAAAAGTGTAACACTCATCTTTTAATAATATCTATAATTAAAGGCAACAGTTTTTTAAAAACAAATGCCGCTAATGAGCGGCATTTGTTTTTATATTTTTTGAATGATTAATAAGTTATATTAATCATTCCTGAAGTTAAATTTAAATCACCATTATCAGCATTTCTGGTGTTACAACAAAATGTACCTAAGAGACTACCATCTGGATTTGAAGAGATATTAGAACTAAAAGGCTCAAATCCATCAAAATATGGGAAAAATTCTGAAGTAAAGAAAATAACAAATTCGCCATTAATAATATCATCACCAGTTTCTCCTTCTTCAACTTCAAAATAAATAGTATAATCATTGGACGCTGAAGTAGATCCTGTCACTTGTAAAGTTGTACCGACTACCTCAACAGTTATTAAATCAAAGACGATTTCTAATGTTCCGGCTGTAACTGTAATCTGTCCTGATGCATTTGTAGCCTGTATACAATTGCCTAAACCTTCTAGTTGGTCTACTAATTCTTGTGTTGAACCACAAATGTCAATGATACCCTGTATGGCTTCTTTAAGCGCATTACAATTTTCTGTATAGTCTGTGTCCGTTGAGTTATTGAAGATATCTTCGGCTTCATTTTTTAAAAGAATAGCCTCTTGACATTCTGCATCAATATCTACAGAACAATCTCCTAATTGTTCTATTATATTTTGCAAACTTCCGTCTTCATCACCACAAGCTTCTATTTGAGCTTGGAGTGCTGTTTTATAAGCTGCACATATATCTGTAAACGTGTCGTTATCTGCTTCAAGAAATTCTAATGCAGCTTCTACAGTATCTATTATTGCAGCTTTACAAGCAGCTGCTTCTGCTGTAATAAAATCGCCTTCTAATGGCTCGTCATCACACTGAAAAGCAGAGCATAGTAAAAAGATACAAAATAGAACTAATACTTTTTTCATAATTAAAAAATTCTTTGATTTGGAATCACAAACATAACATTAATTATACATTTTTATTTTCAGGAACTCTGAAAAGAAGAATTATACCGACTAAAAAGAAAATGAATAAAAATAAAATAGCATAACGCATAGAGCTTATTTGGTCTACAAGAGCAAAAATTAGCATACCTATCACAATACCTATCTTTTCGGCTACGTCATAAAAACTAAAGTAGGATGTGGTGTCTTCTGTTTCTGGTAAAAACTTTGAATAAGTCGAACGTCCTAGTGATTGAACACCACCCATTACCAAACCGACAATACCTGCAGCAATATAAAATTGAAATGGTGTTACCATAAAATAGGCATATACACAAACCAGCATCCAAACAACATTTACCGCAATTAGTGTTTTTATATTGCCATATTTTGATGACGCTCTTGAGGTTAAAATTGCACCAACTATTGCCACCAACTGAATAACTAAAATACTAATTATGAGGCCTGTTGTTTTTTCGCTGTCAGAACCCCATTCAATCTCTTTTTCACCAAAATAAACCGCCATTAACATGATGGTTTGTACAGCCATACTAAACACAAAAAAAGCATTTAGGTAACGCTTTAATCTTAAGTTCCCTTTAAGCTCTAACCAAACACCTTTTAACTCTCTAAATCCATTAAATATAACTTCTTTTGTCACTTTATGACCACTAGATACTCCTTTAGGTAACACATAAAATGTGTATTGACTAAAACCAATCCACCATAAACCTACCATGATGAAAGATATTTTCATTGCAGCTAGAGAAGCCATATTTTTGGCTGTTTCAGTAGCTTCAATTATTGCAACTTCATTTCCTGAATTTGTTATTTCTTTTGAAATACTAGTATCAAATCCAAAAACTTCAGGAAACATGACCATACCTAAATTAAGAAGTAATAATAAAACACTTCCTATGTAACCTAAAGAAAATCCTTTTGCACTTGCTGCATCTTGTTGTTCTTCAAAAGCAATATCTGGCAAATATGAATTATAAAATACCAAACTACCCCAATAGCCTAAAAGGCCCATGAAATAGAATAATAAACTTGTATGAATATAATCTAGATCAAACCAATACAAACCAAAACAACCAATACCACCCATATAGCAAAAGAATTTCATAAAATTCTTTTTGTTACCAACATAATCTGAAATACCTGACAGTATTGGTGAAGAGATTGCTACAACTAAAAAAGTAAATGCAGTTATTATAGAAATTAATACAGTTTGTTTCATCTCAAAACCAAAGGCAGAAACTAGTTCATCCTTATCCTTAAACAATGTGGAGTAGAATATCGGGAAAATCGAAGATGCAATTGTCAGTGTGTACACAGAATTTGCCCAATCGTAAAATGCCCAAGCATTAATTAGTTTTTTACTTCCTTTTTCAAATGTTTTCATATACTATAAATAAAAAGCCGCTCTTGTTGAACGGCTTCTAAAGTAAACAATAAATAATTATCATAAGATTAATTTATTGGTCTAAATGATGTTACCCCAAATTTAGCAGCTTCAGCTTTTGCTGCAGGAGACCATTTCTTTAGATTAGCTATACGAATATCATTACTTGGATGTGTACTTAAAAATTCTGGTGGTGCTTGTCCTCCACTTTTGGTTTTCATTCGTTTCCATAGCTCAGATGCTTCATCAGGATTATATCCTGCTAGTGCCATAAGACGCAATCCTATTTCATCTGCTTGTGTTTCGTGAGAACGACTAAAAGGCAACATACCTCCAACAGTAGTCACTACACCATAAGACTGATTAAAAATAGCTTGTCCGTTTGAATCATTTGCTAATGCAACATTTCCAGCTAATGCTATACCTTGTTGTAAATAAGCAGCACTCATACGTTGCTGTCCATGATTTGCTAGGGCATGTGCAACTTCGTGCCCCATTATAGTAGCTACACCTGTCTCATTATCAGCAATTGGTAAAATACCTGTGTAAAAAGCTATTTTACCACCTGGCATACACCACGCATTGATTTGTTCTGACTCTATTAAAGTGTATTCCCATTTATAATCTTTTAAATAACCTTGGTTACCATTGGCATTTAACCAACGTTCTGCTGCAACAGCTATTCGTTGACCAACACGTGTAATCATATCTGAATCCTTGGTGCCAGTAATTATTTTATTTTCACTTTTCACCTGATTATATTGTGCGAAAGATGATGGGAATAATTGTGCATTAGATACAAACGCCATAGTTTTTTTACCTGTAAAAGGGTTAGTCGCACATGAAATAAAGATTAGTAAAAGTCCTAATATGACTATAGATTTTTTAAAATTCATGATTAAAGGTATTATTGAATTATACTAAGATACAAATATCATTTATATAACATAAGACACATAATAAACTAAAAGTCACTACTTATATACATTTAGATGTAGTTCTGAAAAGTTTTTATCTACATTAATTGTGTGAACTCAATTAGTTTTAAGCTTTTTTAGAGAAACCGCTTGATTATCTAATTGAATTTCTTTAATCTCAAACGGAAGTCCATGAACATTAATCTTAAAACTTTCATACTGGGTAATATACTTTCCTTCTTTATGCTGATTAATTATGATTTCATTATCTCTTCCTGTAAATTTAAAGTTTAGTAAACTATAAATGAAGTTTTATAAAAATTTAAAAACTACCAATCCAATGGTGGAATATTAATTTCAGGTAAATTCTTACTAAACTGTCAAGAATAGTAATTAGTTGAAAAAAAATACAATTCTTTTGTAATTAATGAAACGTTAATACGACCTATTTTTTATTATAAATTCTATAAATTTGAATATGAAAAAGATAATTTTACTATTTGTGTTAAGCTTTGCATTATCATGTAATACTTCAGCCCAAAAAAAAGAAAAGAAGACAGAGTTTCCTATTACCAAAACTGATTCAGAATGGAAAGCCCAACTTTCTAATGAAGCCTATTACGTCCTCAGAAAAGAAGGTACAGAACGTCCTTTTACGAGTCCGCTAAACAAAAATTATAAAAAAGGTGTTTATCATTGTACGGCCTGTGATACACCGCTTTTTAAAAGCGAGCATAAGTTCGATTCTGGAACAGGGTGGCCTAGTTTTGATCGTGAGATTAAAGGAAATATTGCTTACGGTACGGATAATAAGTTAGGATATACTAGAAATGAAGAGCACTGTGCAAATTGTGGTGGACACCTTGGTCATATTTTTAATGACGGACCCAGAGCTACTACTGGTAAAAGACACTGTATCAATGGTGTAGCACTGAAATTTGTACCAGCAGAAAAATAAAATAATTCATTTTAAAAAAAAAATTAAGCTTCTCCTGTAGAAGCTTTTTTATTACATCTATATCGAACTATTTTATAGCTTAATTTATTACTTTTGCTTTATTAAATTTTCAATTAAAAAATTCATCTCATGAGTAAATACGATATTATAGTTTTAGGAAGTGGCCCAGGCGGATATGTTACTGCAATTAGAGCTTCTCAACTTGGTTTTAAAACCGCTGTTGTAGAAAAGGAAAGTTTGGGTGGTGTATGCCTTAACTGGGGTTGTATTCCAACGAAAGCGCTTTTAAAATCTGCTCAGGTTTTTGAATATCTCAAACATGCTGAAGATTACGGTCTTAAAGTTGAAAATGCTGAACACGATTTTGATGCTGTTGTTAAACGTAGCCGTGGTGTTGCAGAAGGCATGAGTAATGGTGTGAAATTTTTAATGAAAAAAAATAAAATTGATGTTATTGAAGGTTTTGGAAAATTAAAACCTGGTAAAAAAGTAGACGTTGATGGTAAGGAATACTCTGCAGACCATATTATTGTCGCAACTGGTGCACGTTCTCGCGAGTTACCTAGCTTACCACAAGATGGCAAAAAAGTAATTGGGTACAGACAAGCTATGACCTTAGAAACACAACCTAAGAAAATGATTGTTGTAGGCTCTGGTGCTATTGGAGTTGAGTTTGCGTATTTTTATAATTCTATGGGTACAGAAGTAACTATTGTAGAATATTTGCCAAAAATTGTGCCAGTAGAGGATGATGAAGTATCAAAACAATTAGAACGTAGCTTTAAGAAGTCTGGCATTAAGATTATGACTTCTGCAGAGGTCACATCTGTAGATACATCTGGCAAAGGTGTTAAGGCTACTGTAAAAACGAAAAAAGGTGAAGAAGTACTAGAAGCAGATATCGTATTATCTGCAGTAGGTATTAAATCAAATATTGAAAATATTGGTTTAGAAGATGTTGGTATTGCAGTAGACAGAGATAAAATTTTAGTAAATGATTATTATCAAACAAATATTCCTGGTTATTATGCTATTGGTGATGTAACACCTGGTCAAGCTTTAGCTCACGTTGCTTCTGCAGAAGGTATTCTTTGTGTAGAAAAAATAGCAGGACACCACGTAGAAGCTTTAGATTACGGAAATATTCCTGGCTGTACATATGCGTCTCCAGAAATCGCTAGTGTAGGTTTAACCGAAGCACAAGCAAAGGAACAAGGTTTGGATGTTAAAATTGGAAAATTCCCTTTTTCAGCCTCTGGTAAAGCAAGTGCTGGCGGAACTAAAGATGGTTTTGTAAAAGTAATTTTTGATGCCAAGTATGGCGAATGGTTAGGTTGCCATATGATTGGTGCTGGTGTAACAGATATGATTGCTGAGGCTGTCTTAGGACGTAAATTAGAAACTACTGGTCATGAAGTATTAAAAGCAGTGCATCCTCATCCAACAATGAGTGAAGCTGTAATGGAAGCAGTTGCTGATGCATATGATGAAGTTATTCATTTATAATTTTTTTAATTGGATAAAACAAAAAGACGATTCTATTGAATCGTCTTTTTGTTTTTAATATTTTTATACACTACACTATTTGGTGATAAAACTTTTTAATGCCAACTCATAACTTTGCAAACCAAAACCAATTATAATCCCTTTGGCACTTGGAGCAATAAACGATTTGTGACGAAATTCCTCTCTGGAATACGTATTAGATATATGAACTTCTACAACAGAAGTTTCAATTCCTGCTACAGCATCACCAACACCTACAGAAGTATGTGTATAGGCTCCTGCGTTTAAGACTATACCATCATAAGAGAATCCAACTTCATGGAGTTTATCAATTAACTCACCTTCTATGTTAGTTTGATAGTACTCTAGTTCTATATTCTGAAATTCACCTTTTAAAGTATCAAAATAATCTTGAAACGTTTGTTTGCCATAAACTTCTGGCTCGCGCTTTCCCAAGAGGTTTAAGTTAGGCCCATTGATGATGATGATTCTTTTCATGCAGTAAATATATTAAATTTGGGTAAAAAAAAACCGAAGCAATTGCTTCGGTTTTTATTACATTATTTGGTGATTAGAATTTATATCCTAAACCAACTGAAAACGTATTTACTTTAACATCTGCACCATCCACATGATCGTTTAACATAAAACCATATCTGGCTTGGGCAAAAATATTTTCTGAAAAGCTGTAAGCTAAACCAACTGCTAATTGGATATTCATAGATGAAAAATCATCTCCAAAAAGTGTGTCTAAAGCATCTGGAATTTCACCACTTGCAAATCCAAATTGAGGTCCAGCTAATATGCTAAAATCTTCTGAAACATTAAATTTAGCCATTGCATTAACGCTAAAAAGGTTATAACTATCGCCATCAAAGCTAGAATTTGTATAAACCAATTCTGGCTGTACACTAAAGCTGTCAGAAATACCTAAATCTACAAATGCTCCAATGTTAAATCCTGACCCGCTGTCACCATCTTTGACACTGTTACTAGAATAACCTGCAGTTAAACCAAAATCAGTTTGTGCATCCACAGCAACAAAAGTAAAAACTGCTAATGCAGTAACAAATAATTTTTTCATAATAAATAGTTTTAAATTAATTTATAATTGATAAACAAATTTATAGTCTTTTTTTTATATTTTGAGAACATCCTAGCTGTTTATTAACAATTTTACAAACAATTATTTTAATTTATTGATAATCAGTATTTTAAAAATTATGTTATTAACATTTTCTTAGGATTATATCTAAGTTTTATCAAAAAAAATATACTTAACAGATAAAAAAACACCAAAATTCAATGAATTGGACTACAATATTGATCGATTACAAAAATTATTTAAAGTTAGAGAGAGGTCTTTCTGATAATACAATAAGTAATTATGAATATGATATAAAGCGTTTCATTTCTTTTTTAAATCACAACTCAAATCCTAAATCTCCAACTGTTATCAAAGATGAAGATATACAACAATTTATATATAAGATCTCCAAAGAGTTAAGTCCAAGATCACAGGCTCGAATTATTTCAGGACTTAGAAATTTCTTTGACTATTTGGTCTTTGAAAATTACAGAGAAACAAATCCTGTTGATCAAATCGAATCACCACGATTAGGACGTAAACTTCCTGACACGCTTTCCATAGAAGATATTGACAATATTATATCTGCTATTGATTTAAACTACCAATTTAGGAGTGTTAATTTAGGTCACAGAAACAAAGCTATTATCGAAACACTTTATAGTTGTGGACTAAGAGTAAGTGAGCTAATAGGACTTAATATTTCGGACTTGTACTTTGATGAAGGTTTTATAAAAGTAAGTGGAAAAGGAAATAAAGAACGTTTTGTCCCAATAGGAAAGACAACACAAAATCTTATAAATATTTGGATTGATATTAGAAAACATATTGATATTAACCCTGCTGATAAAGACATATTATTTCTTAATTACAAAGGAAGTAAACTGACAAGAGCCATGGTTTTTACAATAATTAAAAAACTAGTTGAAAAAATCGGACTACAAAAAACAGTATCTCCACACACCTTTAGACACTCTTTTGCAACGCATTTACTAGAAAACGGTGCTGACTTAAGAGCTATACAAATGATGTTAGGTCATGAAAGTATTACAACTACCGAAATCTATACACATATAGATAAGTCGCATCTAAATAAAATTATCAATACATTTCATCCAAGAAAATAAAAAAGCACTCAAGTTGAGTGCTTTTATAATATATTAAAATGAATTTTTACTTGGCAATGTTAACTGCTCTTGTTTCTCTGATTACAGTCACTTTTACTTGACCAGGATAGGTCATGTCTGTTTGTATTTTTTGAGAAATTTCAAAAGACAAGCTTGCTGCTTTATCATCTGTTACTTTTTCGCTTTCTACAATAACACGCAGCTCTCTTCCTGCTTGTATAGCGTATGCCTTCTTAACACCAGGAAAACCAAAAGCTACCGCTTCTAAATCTTTTAAACGTTGTATGTAAGAATCTAATACTTGGCGTCTTGCTCCTGGTCGTGCGCCGGAAATCGCATCACACACCTGAATGATTGGTGATAATAATGACGTCATTTCTACTTCATCGTGGTGAGCACCTATAGCATTACAAACTTCTGGTTTTTCGCCATGCTTTTCAGCCCATTTCATACCCAAAATAGCATGCGGTGTTTCCATATCTGCCTCTGCATCTGGCACTTTTCCTATATCATGTAGCAAACCTGCACGTTTTGCAAGTTTTGGATTTAATCCTAATTCCGCTGCCATTACACCACAAAGTTTAGCTACCTCACGTGAGTGTTGTAGTAAATTTTGTCCATAAGACGAGCGATACTTCATACGACCCACCATTTTAATCAGTTCGGGATGTAAACCGTGTATTCCTAAATCGATAACTGTACGTTTTCCGACTTCAATAATTTCTTGCTCTATTTGCTTTTGTGTTTTACGAACTACTTCTTCAATACGAGCTGGATGTATACGTCCATCCGTTACTAATTTATGTAATGACAGACGCGCTATTTCACGTCTTACAGAATCAAAACAAGATAGTATAATAGCTTCTGGTGTATCGTCTACAATAATCTCAACACCTGTGGCAGCTTCAATAGCACGGATATTTCGACCTTCACGACCAATGATTCGCCCTTTGACATCATCAGATTCGATATTAAAAACAGAGACACAATTATCAACTGCTTCTTCTGTACCAATACGTTGGATTGTATTTATGATAATTTTTTTTGCTTCCTGCTGTGCCGTAAGTTTTGCTTCCTCTACTCTATCTTGTACAAATGCCATAGCATCTGTCTTGGCTTCTTCTTTTAAGGATTCTACTAATTGTTCTTTAGCATCATCAGCAGAAAGTCCAGAAATAACCTCTAATTGTTTTATTTGGCTTTTATGAGCCTTGTCTAATTCTTCGCTCTTTTTTTCTACAAATTGAAGTCTAAAATCGTAATCCTTTATCTTATCTTCTAGAGATTGGTTGGTCTTCTTAGTTTTCGATAGCTCATTAGATATCTGTGACTCTTTATCCCTAATTCTTTTTTCGGCTTCAGCCATCTTCTTGTCTCTAGAAAGAATCACTTTTTCGTGTTCAGACTTGAGTTCAATGAATTTTTCTTTAGCTTGAAGAATTTTTTCTTTTTTTAATGCCTCAGCATCAGCTTTAGCTCCTTTCAAGATAGTTTTAGATTCGCTTTGCGCCTCAGAAATAAGCTTTGAAGCTTTTCCTTTTTCTAGCGATTTTGAAATTACAAATCCAATAACTAATCCCAAAACTACAGCACCGGCGATATATAAAATTGTATTAGTATCCATATGTTTAGTTTAGTTGAGTATGTCTATAAAAAAGCCTACATCAGTTCTTTGTTTTGTATAAACTCCTTAAAAACAAGTTTAGGGCTAACAAGCTGCTCAAAAATCTGCCCAGTTTCTAAATACATAGAAACAGCAGCACGGTTTTACAACTTCAACTCACCCTTTTTAAAGAATTAACGTTGAGTTTATCAAAAAATATAACTAATGTAGGCAGTAACCTATTGTTTATGTAAAGAACGTACGAGTTAAATATGGTCTTGTAAAAGTTCATTTAAAGCTTCTAACTTTTCCTGAACCTCATCGTTTACATATTCCTTATCTATTGTTTTTTGCTCTACTTGAGCCGCAAATTGTAAAGCACACATGGCTAAAACATCTTGCTTATCTCTTACAGAGTAGCTTTGCTCAAACTGTCCAATCATAGCCTCAATCTTTTTTGCTGCTTTTCGCAGACCTTCTTCCTGACTAGGATTAATTGTTAATGGATAAACACGATTAGCTATAGAAATCTTTATTTTAAGCTGATTTGACATCCACTGTATTTTACACTACTCAGACAATTGCGCAATACAATGGTCAATATCTCTGATTAGCGAATTTATTTTGAGCTTTGTTTCTCGTTTATTTTCGTCACTACCAAGCATCGCATTTGCTGTTTTGAGTGTTTCGTATCTATCAGACCATTCGCTTATTTGCTCTTGGTATTCAAGGATTTGTTGTCGTTGATTTTCTAACTTTTCAGATAGTTTTGCATTGGTTTGTTTTAAAACTTCTTGCTTGTGTAAAACCTTTGAAATTCGGTTTTCTAACGTATCAACAATGTTTTTAATTTTACTCATTTGCGTCGTACAACACTATGTAACAAAGTTAACATACCTAACGAAAAAACCCAACTGTTTTGCAATTATTTTTGATTATCATAACAGCAATACTATAAATATGTTAGGAAAAATATTACGGTTTATAGGTTTGTCATTCACATTCAAATTAATATTTTAGCTATAACAGAAATTTTAATGAAAAAAATTCTTTTCTTTTTTTTACTTTCTACAAGTCTATATTCTCAATCTGAATATCCACAAGATTATTTTAGAAATCCGCTAGACATTACCTTAGTATTATCCGGTACATTTGCAGAGTTACGTTTTAATCATTTTCATTCTGGATTAGATATTAAGACTCAGCGTAAAACTGGACTAAAAGTTTACACTGCCTCAATGGGTTATGTTAGTAGAATAAAAATATCTCATTATGGCTACGGCAAAGCATTATATGTGACACACCCTAATGGTTACACGACCGTTTACGGTCATTTAAAAAAGTTTTCGCCAAGAATTGAAGCATACATAAAAGACTGTCAATACGAAAAAGAAAGCTATGAGGTTGAAGTATTTCCTAACAATACTGAACTTTTTGTTGATACCGACGAAGTCATTGCATACTCAGGAAACACAGGTGGCTCTGGTGGTCCTCATTTGCATTTCGAAATTAGAGATAATGCAGAACGACCAATCAACCCCATGCTTTTTGGTATTGATATAAAAGATAGTAAGAAACCTTTTATTTCTTCAGTATACGCCTATCCTAAAAATAAAAATTCTTTTGTTAACGGAAAAAATAAAAGAATCCCCTTACGTCTTATACCTAAAAAAAACGGGGATTATAAAGTTGAAAAGATAACTGCTTATGGCGATATTGGTTTTGGTGTGGTGAGTTATGACAAGCAAGACTTAGCACCTAATAATAATGGTGTAAGTAATATTTCTTCTTATCTAAACGGAAATAAAGTTTTTGAAATTGATTTTAAACGTTTCAGCTTTAGCGAAACTAAACATCTAAATAGATATATAGATTTTGAGCTTTGGAAAACTAAAAAAACACGAAGTCAAAAACTTTTTCTCGAAGAAAACAATCCTTTAAGCATGTATAAAGATGTAGTTGATAATGGCTACATTAAAGTTGAAGACAGTACATCTTCAATTTATAGAATAGACATTAAAGATTATAAAAACAATACTTCGGAATTAAAGATCCCTATTATTGGAAAAGTCAAAACCCAAAAGGTAGAAATAGATACTACAGAGACTAAAAGACGTTTGGTGAAAAATCAGGGGACAACTGTTTTAAAAGAGCATAATGCTCAGGTTACTTTTTACCCAGATACAGTTTACGAGGATATTTTGATAGATTTCGAAACGTCAGGAGACACTATAAAACTCCATAAAGACACAGTACCTCTTCAAAAAAACTTTATTGTTAATTATGACATTAGCGCATACAAGGACATAGATAAAAGTAAATTATTTATTGCAAGATTGTATGGGTATTATAAAAAACCAAGCTATGTCAACACAATACGAAAAGGAGATACACTTTCAGCAAGAAGTAAAACACTTGGTTTATACACCCTAGCAACAGATACCATTGCCCCTAAAATTAAACCTGTAAACTTTACTAACAAGAAGTGGTTAAGTAAATACCGTTACTTAAAACTAAAAATAAGTGATGACTTATCAGGTATTTCAAAATATAGAGCAACCGTCAATGGCAAGTGGATATTAATGGAATATGATTATAAAACCAATACCTTAGTACACGATTTTAATGATACTATCGTTACAGATACAGAAAATAATTTAAAAATTATTGTCACTGATAATGTTGGAAATAGTTCTACATTTGAAGCAACATTTTTTAGAAAATAAAATATAACATATTTGAAACCGCTACATCACTTACTTTTAGTATTATTTTTATTGTCTTCATTTATTGCTGTTTCGCAGTCTGCAACGATTAGAGGTGTTATCCTTGATGAAAACAATAACCCAATTGAAGGTGTAAATATTAAAGCTAGTACTGGTCAGGGAGCAACAACAAATCTAAATGGTTTTTATGAACTTAAGATTACCGCAAGCCAAGAAGTAATCGTTGTTTTTTCACATTTATCTCACAAACGTGTCGAAGCAAAATTTAATCTAAAAAATGGTAGTGAACTTGAATACAATCCAGTTTTAAAGACTGATGTAGAGCAAATTGCTGTTGTTGTTATTAATAGTAGCACACAACAAAGTCGAGATGGTGTCGTTACGATTTCTCCAAAAGTTATAAGAACTATTAAAGGTGCGCAACCAGGTGTTGAGAATATATTAAAGACTTTACCCGGTGTTAATATCTCAAATGAACTAAGTACACAATACTCAGTTCGTGGTGGGAATTTTGATGAGAACTTAGTCTATGTCAACGAGATTGAAGTTTACCGACCATTTTTAATTCGCTCTGGTAATCAAGAAGGTTTAAGTTTTGTAAATACAGATTTGGTATCAAATGTTGATTTTTCTGCTGGTGGGTTTCAAGCACGATATGGAGACAAGCTTTCTTCAGTACTAGATATTACATACAAAAAGCCTTCAAAATTTGCTGTAAGTACAGATTTAAGTTTATTAGGCGGAAGTCTGGCTGTCGAAACCGCTTCAAAAGATGGAAAGTTTTCGAGTATTACAGGATTACGCTATAGAGACAACAGTTTGCTATTAAATAGTCTTGAAACTAACGGAAATGTAGAGCCTGTGTTTGCAGATGTGCAAACGTATTTGACCTATCGTTTTTCGGATAAGTTTCATTTAAATTTCTTAGGAAATATTTCTTTAAACCAATATAATTTTGAGCCAGAGAATAGACAAACCAACTTTGGTACTATCGACGAGCCCGTTGCACTTTTAGTATTCTACGAAGGGCAAGAACAAACCGAATATCAAACGTATTTTGGAGCATTTAAAGCTAACTATTTTCTAAATAATAAAACAACTCTAAAGCTGATGGGGTCTGCTTATCACGCTACTGAACAAGAATATTTTGACATTTTTGCACAATACCGTTTGGGTGAAGTTAATACCAATATCGGTGATGATAATTTAGGTGAAGTTGAATTTAGTGAAGGTATTGGCTCCCAATTAACAAGAGCTCGTAATGATTTAGACGCATTAATATTCAATTTAGAACATCGTGGTGATTATAACATCAATGATGATAGTAATCTTGAATGGTCTGTAAAATATACGCGTGAAGATATTCGTGACCGTTTAGTAGAATCCGAAGTTATCGATTCAGCAGGTTTTTCTATAAGACCACCAAGTGTCACAGAACCTAACTTTCAGCCAGATGCACCATTTAATGGTCCTTTGGTTGCATTTGAGAATATTAGAGCATTTAATCAAGTCAAAATAAATAGGCTTCAAGCTTTTGTACAATACAAAAAAAATACAAAAATAGGGGAACATGATGCGTACTACAACATAGGTGTGAGAGCTCATAATTGGAGTGTAAGCGGCGATGGTATAGTAAGTAATAATCAAACTGTATTTAGTCCTCGTGCGCAATTTGCTATAAAACCTAATTGGGATAGTGATATGCTGTTTAGAGTTGCTGGAGGTTTATACTACCAACCACCATTCTATCGAGAGCTTAGGGATTCTTCTGGTGTTGTGCAACCAAATGTAAAGGCACAAAAATCATTTCATGTGGTTTTAGGTAATGAATACAGTTTCAAAATGTGGGATAGACCATTTAAGTTAGTCACTGAAGCGTATTACAAAGGTTTGTCTGATGTTAATCCTTATACTTTAGAAAACGTACGTATTCGTTATCGCGCTAATAACAATGCTAAAGCTTATGCATATGGTTTGGACATGAGACTTAATGGTGAATTTGTCCCAGGAACAGAATCATGGTTTAGTTTTGGTTATCTAAAGACGGAAGAAAACATTGATAATCGGGGTTTTATATCACGACCTACAGACCAACGGTTAAAGTTTGGTGTGTTGTTCCAAGATTATGTACCTAACATGCCAGATTTAAAAATGTATCTGAATTTGGTTTACAATACCGGTTTGCCTGGAGGTTCTCCAAGCTATGCTGACCCTTATGATTTTCAGTTTAGACTTAGAGATTATCGTCGTGCCGATTTAGGAATTTCCTATGAGATTGTAAACCCTAAAAAACAATACACTTCTAAATGGAAAAAATCTTTTAGAAGCTTATCATTGGGTATTGAAATCTATAACATGTTCAACAACCAAAATGCAATTACCAATACATGGGTGCGTGATGTAAATAGTAAACGTCAGTTTGCGATTCCAAACTTTTTAACGCCTAGAGTATTTAATGTGAGATTGTCTGCAAGATTATAATTTTATGAAGGCTTACAGTATTTTTATTTTCCTATTTATAATTTTTTCTGCGTTTGGGCAAAAAGAGAAACCCTTAAATTATTACGATTTAAACGGAATAGAAATATCGAAGAACGATTTTGAAAAGAAAATATTTGAGATAAATAATGAAGGTAAAACATATTTAAACTTAGTTTTTGAAAATGACTCATCACTAATCGCAACAATAGTGAGAAGGAAAAATTATGGAAAATTAGATTCTTTAACCCATAGCAAATTGAATAATTATTTAGAAGTAATTGAGAAAGTAGATAAAACAAAATTTACTATTATTCAATATCATCCAGGAAAAGATAATTGTAATGACGGTCGAGTACGGTTTAATGGAAAAGAAAATCATTGTTTAGGAAAAAAATATATTGAAAATCTTAAAAACAGTCATAATCTTGAAGCTTATTATATTCATAAGTTAGATGCAAATATCAATTTTAAAAAATCTGGTTGGATAAACTGGTACAGCGATAAAAATAGGTTTATCGAAACTCTGTTCTTTAAACATCATTATCCATGTGGAAGTTTTGTAGCAGTTGATAATAAAACTAGAAACTACATATTATTTTTAGGAGAATATGGCGCTAGTACTGTTACAAAAATTATTGAAGAAATTTCAAAACAATCTTAATTCTCAGCGAACTCGCAAAGCGTATCTACCACATAATTAATCTCGTCTTTAGTATTGTATTTACTTATAGAAAAACGTACAGATGGTCGTTTTAATCTATCTTCTGGTAAAAATGCAGATAACACATGAGAGGCCATATTACTTCCACTTTGACAGGCACTACCTTTAGAACACGCAATACCTTTTAAATCTAACTGAAACTGTAACATTGCTGCTTTTTCGGGCGGTAATGGCAAACAAACATTAATTAATGTATAAGTGCTTTTTTCTAAATCGCCTGATGTCCCATTAAAATGACAGTCAGCAAGTTTATGATTTAAACTATCAATAAAATATCGCTTAAGACTTTTAATATACTTACTTTCTACTTCAAGATTTAGATAGGCAATGTTTAAAGCTTCATCCATACCAACGATATTATGCAAACTTTCAGTACCTGCACGGTAACCACGCTCCTGCTCTCCTCCAAAAATTAAGGGTTTAAGACCAGATGCTGCCCTGATAAAACAGAATCCTACACCTTTTGGACCATGAAATTTATGTGCGCTTACTGCTAAAAAATCAATATTAATGTTTTGTAAATCTAGATGGTAATGTCCAACGGATTGGACCGTATCTGAATGAAATAGCGCATTATTAGCTTTACACAAATCACCTACACGCTTAATATCTAAAATATTTCCTACCTCATTATTAATATGCATTAAGCTCACTAGCTTTTTAGTATCGCTTTTTAATAGCGTTTCTAAATGATTGTAATCTACTGTTCCGTTTTCATCTAACTGAACATATGATACTTTGATGTCATATTCGGTTTGTAATTGTATTGCAGTATGTAAAACAGCATGATGTTCAACTTTTGATGTAATAATCTCGTTAACACCTAAATCTCTTACGGTACTTCTTAACGCCAAATTGTCTGCTTCTGTTCCGCCAGACGTGAAAATAATTTCGGCTGGAGATACATTTAAGTACGAGGCTATATTTTTTCGGCATTGCTCCATGATAGACTTTGCCGAACGTCCAAAGCTATGAGTCGATGACGCATTACCGTAATTATTCTGCAATACTTCGGTCATTTTTTCTATCACTTCGGGACGTAAAGCTGTGGTTGCAGCATTATCGAGATAAATATTTTTCATGCTGTAAAAGTAAGACATAAAATTATTTTATCTAAGCCACGTTATAATTTGATAAATGGATTATTTTTGTTGAAAACATAACATCTTATGCGTAATATTTTTGTGACTTTATTTGCTTTATTTTTAATGATGTCATGTAATGACGGAGATATAATTACAGTCAATATTGATTTTGATGATATTGCATTAGAACTATGTGAAAATGACATCTCAAATTATATTTTGTATAAGACAAAATCTGACCCGGCAGAATCTCTAAGTCTAATTTTTCCAAGAACTACAGCCAACGATTTAATTTTTAACCCAGGAGTTTCACCCTATGAAATATCTTTTGACTTAGGCACTACCAATGTTTTTAATTACAGAACCTATAATCAAGAACCAGAGTTTTGCACATCAATTCCAAATTCAAATATTATAATCCAAGAAGATTATGAAGCTCAAGGTGGGACAGTAAATGTAGTAGCAGATTTTATAGACTCTGATGACGATGGCATACCAAATGAGGATGAAGATGATAATCTGGATGGCGACAACAATTATTTAACCAACCCATTAGACACAGATAATGATGGCCTACCAAATTACATTGATCAAGACGATGATAATGATAATGTCTTAACCAAAGATGAAGATGATGATGGTGATGGTGATGGCAATCCAGCAACTGGGTTTAGAGATACTGATAGCGATGGCATTCCTGATTATTTAGAAGAAGATGATGATGATGATGGAACAATTACAAGATTAGAAGACGAAGATGAAAATCGTAATCCAACTGACGATTTTTTAACCGATACTGATGATCTGCCGCGTTATCGCAATCCAAACACTAATCAAGAATTTTTGGCTCCAAGTCCAGAATTTAGAGTTGTTAGTTATACGAGAACCATTAGGTCAACATTTACGATCGAGAATTTAGGGTTAGAAATTATTTCGAGTGATTTTTTAAATTTTGGAACCTATACCACAACCGAGACTTTTACATACGATAATAATTAAGACTTAGGTGCTACATTCTGAAATATCTTAACTTCAGTAGCTCCTAAACCATACTCTTTATAGTCAGCATCATAAAACGTGACATTATTATAACGGCGTAAAACAGTATATAACTCTTGTCTTAAAACACCTTCGCCAACACCATGAATAAACACCATTTTAGGCATTCGTTGTTTGATGGCAAATTCTAATTGACCACGAGCCGTATTCAATTGTTTGTTTAGCATATCAAAATTTGTCATACCTCTTGTAGAGTCAGTTAATTGGTGAATGTGTAAATCGACTACGAAAGTTGGTCTGTGACGCTTTTTTGTGTTTGTTGAAGATGGTATTCGTTTTTTTGAGCCTTCTTTCTCTCTAGTAATCTCCTCAATCGATTTATTTGAAAGAGAATTTAAATTTATAGATTTATCTGTATTGAGTTTTATTAATTCGGTTGCAGAAAATTCAAACTCAAAACCATCACTGTCTTCAATGGTAATGGTATCATCTTTAACTTTGATCACTGTTCCTTTTATGGCATCATCAATAGTTTCGACAGTATCTCCTAATCTAATCTTCATCTTCTTCTATGTATTCTGTTTTTATAAAAGATTCTTCTTCTTGGTTATCAAATTTGCTAGGCACATTTCGAGATGTTCTATAAATTCCAAACATTAAAAGAACTATTCCACCCACTAATAAGTAAACATTCTGCTCTTGCTCTGCTTGCGCATGAATTGCAATCACGCCACCAATGACAATACTAATAATATTGATTATTGTAGATAAATTCATATTACAAAAGTAATCTATTCTCTAAAACAATTATATTTGAAATATGAAGAGACTTGCCCTTCAACTTGAAGATTATATGCTGCCATGTATGTGGAAAAAAAACTTTGGTATTGATTGTTTGGGTTGTGGAATGCAACGTTCATTCAATTTTTTACTACAAGGTGAATTTATTGCTGCATTACATATGTATCCAGCGATTTACACTCTGATAATAATGTTTGCTTACTTAATACTTCATTTGAAATTTAAATTCAAGTATGGACATCGAGTTATATTATCTCTTTTCTCAATAAATATCAGTATTATTGTAATAAACTTTATAATAAAAACATTTTAAATAAACTTCAAATGGAACAACAACAATTACCTAATGCAACTCTAATATTAATAATGGGAATTTTATCAATCTTAGGATGTTGCTGTTACGGAGCCCCAGGATTAATTATAGGTATAATAGCTATTGTATTAGGTGTTAAAGCTACTAAAATTTATAAAGCTTCACCAGAAGTTTATACTAGTTTTGGAAATGTTCAGGCAGGAAAAATCATGGGTATTATAGGTGTTGTTTTGAGTATTCTTTTTATTATATACTTAATTTGGGTAATATCTTATTTTGGATTGGAAACATTGCAAGACCAAGAAGAATTGCAACGCCGTATACAAGAAATGATGGGTCAATAAACAACAAAAACTAATACAAATTTAACATGGAACAAAAACCAATCACATCATCAGGAAATATTCCTCAAAGACCAAACAACTATTTAGTACTAGCTATTATTACAACATTTTTATGCTGTAATGTCACTGGAGTTGTAAGTATTGTGTATGCTGCACAAGTAAATGCAAAATGGGAAGGTGGAAATTATGATGGAGCCATTAGTGACTCTAAAAACGCAAAACTTTGGGGACTTATTGGTCTTATTGGTGGTTTTTTACTTATTGCAATAATGATGTTAATTTATGGCGCAGCCTTTATAGCGGCCATGAGTTCTGGAGGCTACTAATTATTAAATCACTCCTTAAATATAAATATTTAAAATATGGGTATCTGCTGTTGTTGATACCCATATATTTTTTGGCAAAGTATTATTATCTCAACGACCCAGAAGTCACAAACGCAGGAGGTCTTTTTCCTAAATGTCCATTTTATGTTTTAACAAATTTCCACTGTCCTGGATGCGGAAGTCAACGTGCTATACATGATATATTACATTTTAGAATTATAGATGCGCTAATGCATAATGTGACAATAGTGATAGTCGTAATTCTACTTCTTTCGAAGATTTATGCTTTTCTATCCAAAAAATTCTTCAAACAATATTATTATAATTTAAGTCACAAAGCCTATTTCACTTACGCAATTCTTGTGTTTGTATTTGCATATTGGATATTAAGAAACCTACCGTATTATCCTTTTACAGAATTAGCACCTTAGCTTAAACTTCAAATTCTCTTAGTGTCTTTGTAATTATAGACACGCAGTCCAATAATTGCTCTTTAGTCATTACTAAAGGTGGTGCAAAACGAATGATGTTGCCATGAGTTGGTTTTGCAAGTAAGCCATTATCTCTTAGTCTCAAACATATATTCCAAGCTGTATAACTATCTTCATCGTCATTGATTAAAATAGCATTAAGTAAGCCCCGTCCACGAACAAGATTTACAATCGAACTGGTTTTGATAAATTTATTCATTTCTGCTCTAAAAAGCTTTCCTAAAAAGTCTGCATTTTTAGCTAATTTTTCATCTTTCACAACCTCTAAAGCCGCTATAGCAACAGCCGCTGCTATTGGGTTACCACCAAAAGTACTACCATGGTTTCCTGGTTGAATAACATTCATAATATCATTGTTTGCCATAACAGCAGACACAGGGTATAAACCACCACTTAAGGCTTTTCCTAATATTAAAACATCTGGCTTAACATCTGGTGTACCAGAACAATTTTTATCTACACAATCACAGTTACCACAACTGGCTAATAAACGTCCTGTTCGTGCAATACCTGTTTGTACTTCATCTGCGATAAATAAGACATTATATTTTTTACACAATGCTTTGGCTTCTTTTAAATAGTTTTCGCTTGGTACATAAACTCCAGCTTCACCCTGAATAGGTTCTACCATAAAACCAGCTACATCCTTATTTGAAGATAACACAGTTTCTAACGCTTCCAAATTGTTGTACTCTACTTTTATAAAACCATCGGTATAAGGACCAAAGTTTTTACGAGCTACAGGATCGTTGGAAAATGATATAATTGTTGTAGTTCTACCATGAAAATTATTGTTACAAACAACTATTTCTGCTTTATTTAAATCTATTCCTTTGACTTCATAAGCCCATTTTCTACAAAGTTTTAAAGCTGTTTCTACAGCTTCTGCTCCTGAGTTCATTGGGAGCATTTTATCGAACTTAAAAAACTCAGTTGCATATTTTTCGTACTTACCAAGCATATCGTTGTAAAACGCTCTTGAAGTTAAAGTTAGTCTTTGTGCTTGCTCAGTCATTGCATTCACAATTTTAGGGTGACAATGCCCTTGATTTAATGATGAATATGCAGATAAAAAGTCGTAATACTTTTTACCTTCAACATCCCAAACAAAAACACCTTCTCCTTTGCTTAGTACAACTGGTAATGGGTGATAATTTTGTGCGCCATACTTGTTTTCTAGTGCCATCGCTTCTTGCGATGAAATGTGGTCTAAAACAGCCATTTTTAATATCGTTTTTAAATTAAAAAAATAACCATTCCTTATCTACCTTTATCCTTTCGAAGAGTCGAAAATTCAGCGTGGGAAAGAAATCATCCCTAAGAATGTGCAAATTAATAATTAAATAGAGATTATAAAAGCCTCACATCTATTCTATTCAACAAATGCAATTATATTTGCAATCTAATTATTAAACATGCCAAGAAGAGAACGTAATAAGTTTGTAAAGCGTGGACAAATCCTTAAACTTTTAATCGAAGATTACGCCTATGGCGGAAAAGGGATTGCACGTATCAGAAACGAGCATGGTGAGTTTGTTGTATTTGTACCTAATACTTTACCTGGTCAATTGGTTAAGGCTCAAGTAAAAAAATCGAGTAAAACTTATGCAGAATGCAAGTTATTTGAAGTGTTGAAATACTCAGATGATGAAGTTGAAATGCCATACCAAACTATTCCTGGTGCACCGTACATAAAATTACCAATAGAGAAACAACACCAATATAAAAAACAAAGCACGCTAGAGCTTTTTAAACGAATCGGGAAAGTCATTAATATTGAAGACAAGTTTGATGAATTTGTAACTTCACCAAATACATTTCATTATAGAAATAAAATGGAATATGGTTTCTCTGCTATCGGTTATAATCATGAATTGAAAACTGATGTAGATGAATTTACTTTGGGTTTCAAAAAACGAGGTACTTGGTGGTGTGGTGATAATCTTAATGATGATTCTGGCCTATTTGATGCAGAATTTGAAAGCCAATTAAAAGATATACGAGCTTATTGTGAGGCTACTAATCTAGCACCATGGCATGCCCCTCAAAAAGTTGGATTTTTTAGATATTTTGTAGTACGCAAGTCCTATAAAACAAAAAAACTTTTATTCAATTTGGTAACAACATCCTATGACTTACCAAAATTTGACTTAGATAAGTTTGCAGAATTTTTAGTGAGTCTTTTTGGAAATCGAGTAGCTGGTTTGTTGCATACTGTTAATGATGAAATTGGTGATAGAACCATAGCCACTTCAGGAAGTATTAGTTTAGTCTATGGTAAGGATAAAATAATTGAAGAATTATTAAATCTAGATTTTGAGATTAGCATGAAGAGCTTTTTTCAGACCAATCCAAAATCTGCAGAAAAACTATATACAAAGGTTATCGATTACGCACTAGAAAATAAAGAAACTATCGATAATACTGTAGTTATGGATTTATTTTGTGGAACCGGAACTATTGGGCAAATACTAGCGTCAAGAAGTGAGAATACTAAGATAGTTGGTGTAGATATTGTAGCTTCAGCCATAGAAGATGCGAAAGAAAACGCCAAACGCAATGGTATTGAAGGCCTTAAGTTCTATGCTGCAGATGTTGGTAAATTTTTAAATGAACACCCAGAATACACTAACAAAATAAGAACAATTATTTTGGATCCGGCACGTGCTGGTATTGCACCAAAAACTCTGAAAAAAATAATAAACCTTAATGCAGAACGTTTGGTTTATGTATCTTGTAATCCTGCGACTCAAGCAAGAGATACCGAGCAATTAATGCAAGCAGGATATACTATAAAAAAGTTTAGTTTAGTAGACCAGTTTCCGCATACAGCTCATATCGAAACCGTCATTTTATTTGAAAAAGCCTAATGAGATTTAATACATTTTCAATTCTATTTTTAGCCTTATTTATTCTAGGTTGTGAGCGTGATGATATTTGTGCTGATGGTACACCAACAACACCACAACTACTCATCGATTTTTTTGATGCAACTGATACGGAGACTGTAAAAAGTGTGACTCGCTTATCCGTTTATGCCGAGATTTTAGTAACTGATGATACTGGTGTTATAACTTTACCAGAATCAACTTCTGATGCTACACTCCTATTCAATGAAAACTCTAGCTCTATTTCACTACCACTTATTATTGGCAATGAAGGTGAAGAAACTATCACAAGATATTTCCTTGAAAAAGACACGAATCTAAGATTAGATGGTGACATAACAACTGACTCTAACATCGATATATTAGAAATTAAATACACACCAAATTTTATATACGTTTCTAGAGCTTGTGGTTTTAAAAGTATTTTTACAGAATTGACAGCTATAGACAATGCTGGAGATGATGCTATTAAATGGATTGAAAACATAACCTTTTCAAATACTACCGAAATCTCAATAACCGTTGAAAACGAAGACGCAACACATGTACAGATATTTCATTAAAAGTTTAATTATTTTATTGGCATGTTCATCGATAGTATTTGCTCAAGATGAAACGCAAGAAACTGCCACAGATACTATTATCTACAAACAAAAGTATGGGCTTAGACTTGGTGCCGATATTTCGAAATTGGCACGTTCATTTTTTGATAATGACTACCAAGGTTTTGAGGTAAATGCAGACTACAGACTTACGCAAAGGCTATACATTTCAGGAGAGCTAGGAAATGAAGAGCGTACCTTAACTAACGATGTATTTAATTCCACTTCTAAAGGAAGCTACTTCAAAGCTGGTATCGATTATAATTTATATAGTAATTGGCTAGATATGGAAAACATGATTTATTCAGGTTTTAGAGCTGGTGTTAGTAGTTTTAGCCAAACTTTAAATAGCGGTACCATTTACGATATAAATAACCAATATTTCGGGAATCAACAACCAATAACATCACCACAAGAATTTGATGGACTTTCTGCTATTTGGGGCGAAATTATTCTTGGTATAAAAGCAGAAGTTTTAAATAATCTCTTTATGGGATTGAATCTTCAATTGAAGTTTTTAGTCACTGAAAATAGCCCTAGTAATTTTGAAAACCTATATATCCCAGGATTTAATCGTACTTATGATAGTGGTGGTATCGGCGCAGGGTTTGGATATAATATTTCTTATTTAATTCCAATTTATAAAAAGGCGAAACCCACTAAAAAAGAAGAGGAATTGGAAATCGAAGAAGAAAACTAACCAAAAATCTTTACTAGTAACTCTTTAAGTAAATCGTCTTGTGATATCGCATTTGCTCCTACACCTTTCCCTTTTACATCAAAATCTCTAAGTAAACTGACCGCTTTACTCACATTTTTCATTGGAAAATTTCTGGCAGCACTCGAATACTCGTTGACAAAATAAGGATTGATTTTTAATGCTGAAGCCACACTTCGAGGTGACTTATCATTTAAACCATGGTATTGCATTAATTGAGAGAAGAAATTAAACAGTAATGAAACGGTTACAACCATTGGATTGTCTTTTGGGTTGTCACCAAAATACTTCACAATTTTAAATGCCTTAGTCATGTTTCTCTCGCCAACAGCTTTTCGTAACTCAAAATTGTTGTAGTCTTTACTTATGCCGATGTTCTCTTCAATAGCCTCAGGTGTAATTTGAGAGCCTTCAGGTAAAACAATTTTAAGTTTATTAAGCTCATTCTCAATTTTAGATAAATCTGTTCCAAGAAACTCAACTAACATTTGCGAGGCTTTTGGTGTAATCTGGTAACCTTGTCCTGAAAGCACTCTACGAATCCAATCTGGAACTTGGTTATCGTAAAGTTTCTTACTCTCAAAAACAGCATTGACTTTTTGTAATGCCTTAAACAAACCCTTTCGTTTATCAATTTTTTTGTATTTATAATTGACCACCAAAACTGTAGTTGGTTGAGGATTATTAACATAGTCCACCAACTTCTCTATTGTTCGGCTTAAATCTTGCGCTTCTTTTACAATAACCACTTGACGTTCCGCCATCATTGGATAGCGCTTAGCATTACTGACGATATCATCAATCGAAATATCACGACCATAAAGCACCATTTGGTTAAAACCCTTTTCTGCTTCATCTAAAATATTATTTTCAATATAATCCGAAATCTTATCAATATAATAGGCTTCTTCCCCCATTAAAAAATAGATAGGTTTTATATCTCCTTTTTGTATACTAGTGACTATTTGTTTTGCTTCTTCCAAAAAATAACTGATTCAGCTAATACTTCTCACTAAAATTTTCTGAGAAAATCTCTAGAAGTGAAGTTAAAATTTTAATTTTGTGTGGTGCAAGACCTTAATTTTCCAAAGTTCGATTACCGATTCAAAAGTACAGAAAATAAAGTTTCTATTTTTGATATCATTCGCAAAAAATTTGTGATTTTACAACCTGAAGAATGGGTGCGTCAACACTGTGTACATTATTTAATAACGCAGAGAAATTATCCAAAATCATTAATTAATGTAGAAAAAGAGCTTACTATAAATGGATTAAAAAAACGCTATGATATCGTTGTTTTTAATCCAGATGGGTCTATTTTTTTAATGGTAGAATGCAAAGCACCAAAGATTACTATTAATCAAGCTACATTTGACCAAATTGCGCGCTATAATTTAAAAATAAACGCTGTATACCTGATGGTAACCAACGGAATTAATCATTATTATTGCCAGATGGATTTTGAAAAAGAGCAATACACCTTTTTACAAGATATTCCGAGTTACAACAAATGACATTTACTACCAAAGATATCGCCGTTGTTATACTTAATTGGAATGGAAAAACACTTTTAGAGAGGTTTTTACCATCTGTTACTTCGTATTCAGACAAAGCGAGTGTCTATGTAGTTGATAATGCCTCTACTGATACTTCTGTTGATTTTTTAAAATCAAATTATCCTGGAGTAAGTATTATTCAGAATACTGAGAATGGAGGCTATGCCAAAGGCTATAATGAAGCTTTAAAACATATTAAAAAACCTCTACTCTGTCTTTTGAATAGTGATATCGAAGTAACTAAAAATTGGCTGGTTCCTATTGTAGAAACTTATAATTCAGCAAAAGATATTGCAATTATTCAGCCTAAAATTTTAGACCAAAAACAAAAATCACATTTTGAATATGCGGGTGCAGCAGGCGGTTTTATAGATAAGTATGGGTATCCATTTTGTCGTGGTCGTATTTTTGAAACCATAGAGGAAGATAATGGGCAATATAACGATGTTAAAGAAATTTTCTGGGCTTCAGGCGCATGCTTCTTCATAAAAAATAGTGTTTTTAAATCGCTTAACGGATTTGACGAAAGCTATTTTGCGCACATGGAAGAAATAGATTTAAGCTGGCGCGCATTTAATACTAGTCATAAAGTCATGTATGTTGGTCTATCAACAGTTTTTCATGTAGGTGGTGCAACGCTTAACAACACAAGCGCACGAAAAACATATCTAAATTTCCGAAATAGTCTTTTTACTTTAGTCAAAAACACTGATAAAAATGTATTAGGACGTGTCCTTACAAGAATGGTGTTAGATGGTTTAGCTGCAATTCGATTTTTGGCCCAACTTAAACCTTCACATTTTGTTGCTATTCTAAAAGCTCATGGTAGTTTTTATTTAGGGTTACCTCGATTATTGAAGAAAAGAAGTCAACTAAAACAATTATCCAATTATTATTATCAAAAATCTATAGTTTGGAATTACTTTATAAAAAAACAAATTAAGTTTTAACTGTTTATAATTCTGTTAAAAAAAATGTTAATCAGACTAGCATTAGCTTATCTTTTCTATAGCTTTGTAAAGGTTTATAATAAAAACTTTAAATGATTATGAAGAAAACGATTTTACTTAGTATTTGTACGATGTTAGTATTAACTGCTTGTGTATCTAAAAAAGACTATTTAGCACTACAAGAAAAGCAAAAAGAGACTCAAGATTTATTAAACACAGCAACTGTAAAACTAAACGCTTGTTTATCTGACCAGGCTGCTGCAAATGCACGTTTGGAGGGTCTCAAAGAACAATTAGCCGATATGCGCCGCAGCAACGAAGCTTTGATAAAAAGCTCTCAAGATTTAACAGAATTAACAAGCAAAGGAGCTCAAAACCTTGAAAAATCACTTGAATCTTTGAAAGAACGTGATTTAAAAATTACACGTTTACAAGATGCTTTAACAAGAAAAGATAGTGTAACGCTTGCTATTGTTACAAGTCTAAAGAAAGAAGTTGGAATTAATGATCCAGACATAGAAGTTAATGTTGAAAAAGGTGTTGTTTTTATTTCAATAGCAGACAAATTATTATTTAAAAGCGGAAGCTATAACGTTACTGACAGAGCTAATGAGGTTTTAGGAAAAGTTGCTAAAGTAATCAATAGCAAACCTAACTTTGAAGCTATGGTTGAGTCACATACGGATAATGTATCTTACAGTAAGCCTCCATTATTAGACAACTGGGACTTAAGTGTTAAGCGTGCAACATCAGTAGTTAGAGTTTTAGAAAGTTTAGGAGTAAACTCACAACAACTTATTGCTGCTGGTCGAAGTTCTTACGTACCATTAGTAGAAAATGATACAGCTGAAAACAGAGCTAAAAATAGAAGAACTAGAATAGTTGTTTTACCAAAAATTGACCAATTCTACGAAATGATTGAAGAGGAAATGAAAAATCTTTCTGCAGGAAACTAATATCATTTCTAGCATATAATTAAAAACCCCGATGGTCATACATCGGGGTTTTTAATTATATAAAGTTATAAAACTCAAACAAAATTATTTTATAATATTGTTGTTTTAATGCTTATCAGTTTTTAATGACTTGAATAATTTCTGGTAATAGTGCCAAAGCTGAAAGAACAACAGCTGCTCCGTTACCTTTTTGTTTTGTTGCATTAATTTTTGCTGCTGTAGCAGGGTTTTGAGTGATGTCCTCTGAAGACTTACGCTCTGGAAGTCTTATCATTACAATTTTGTTATCGTAATCTTCTTCAAAACTATCATCTGCGTATTTGTAGGCGAGTTCAATGCCATCTTTAGCAAAAGCCTTAATACTCTCTTTTGGATATTCTATGGTATAAAGAATTTTCTTTAACTCAATTGGAGATGTCTTAGTCAGTGCAATGCCACTATAATTGTTGTAGCTATACTTACATAATCCTCTTCGCTAAGACGCTTTGAGAGTAACTTAAAAGTTTGCTTTAGGATAAACTTATCTTCATCAGAGAAGTTACCTTTATGAGTTTTTAGAAGAAATGTAATATTCTGAGGATTGCCATCTTCTTCAAAATTATCTACAATAAATGTAAATAGGTTTTCTAGAGTTACAGACTCTGTTTCTACTCTTCTTTCTTGACTGTTTAGTTGTACTATTGTAAATAGTAAAACAACACATTGGATTAGCTTTTTCATTGGTTTTGCATTTAAAAGTTTCGATAAAACTAAATGCAATACCATTCTTAAAAAACACAGAATGAGTAAAGTGGAACTTTTGGTGAGTAAACTACCCTAAAGCTAAATTGATGGTTTTCTGACGCTGTACTTTTCCATTAGAAGTCAAAACGAATTGGTCAATGCTATAAATCTTTTTAGGTATTTCGTATTTGTAAAGCAAATTAGATGCTTCTATCTTGGCAAGAAAATCTTTTGGTATAATATTAGGAGTTTCAATGATTAAAATCACCTTTTCTCCAAACTTATCATCAGGTTCAGAGCAGACTATTATACGTTTCTTAATTATAGTCAATAATCTTTGTTCGATTTGCTCTGGGAATAATTTTATGCCACCAGAATTGATAACGTTATCAAATCGACCAAGCCATTTAAATTCTTTATTAGATTTTAATTCTATAACATCATTGGTGACTAATGGTGCATCAATTAAATTAGGAGCATCAATAATCAAACAATTACGCTTGTCTTGACTAAAATTAATTGTTGGTAAGGCTTTAAAAAATTCTTCCCCTTTTTGAGTTAATGATTGTAATGGCTTTAATGCCACATGTGTGACTGTCTCTGTCATGCCATACGTTTCGTAGAATTTTGTAGGACAATTTTTTATCCATTCCAAAAGAAAGGGGACAATTTTAGATCCACCAACAATAATCGTTTTTATGTTCTCTATTTCTTTAATGGAACCAGCTACTTGTATTGGTACCATAGCACAAAAATCGTAAGACTTATCTGTTTCAAACATCATTTTAGAATGTGGTAAAACACAATCAATCTCCAATCCTAAAACAATCGCTCTAACGAGCATCATTTTACCAGCAATGTAATCACTCGATAAACAGTTTAAAGCTTTGTCACCTGATTTAAGATTAAAAAAAAGACCTGTAGTAATAGCAGAATTTACCATTGCACTTTTTTGTAGCTTAATACGTTTAGGATTACCTGTAGACCCAGAAGTCTCTGCAATAATATAGTCTTCTTTATTAAGCCAGTCAATTAAAAATTGACCTGTTTTCTTTTCAAAATCGTGTCCTTGTTTTATTAAATCTAAAGCTTTAGTTCTGAGTTGTTTAGTATTATATGAAATACCGTCATACTTGAATTTTCTATGAACTTCAACAAAACTTTTAACCATTAATCTAATACTTTATAATCTTCCTTTGGTGGTTCTTCTACATTCCCAAAAAGCTTATCCTTCCAGTTTGTCCAACCGTATTTTTTTGATAACACAAGTAATAATATTGGGTATACGATTAAAACAGGTGCAACAATTTCAGATATTGCCATTTTTTGTGGGTCCGCAGTATAAGTCAATAAAGCATCGGTTTGTAATGCAGACCAGTCTGATGTTACTAATAATGCTGTAAACATATTATTAGCCGCGTGAAATCCTAAAGCTAACTCTAAACCATCATCCATCAGTGTCATAATACCAAGTACTAAACCTGTACCTATATAAAAGACCATCATGATTGGACCTAACTTATCTACTTCTGGGTTTAAACCGTGTAATAATCCAAAACCAACTGAAGTTATTATAAGTGGCAACCATCTGTTTTTAAAAGTCACTGCTAAACCTTGCATCAAATATCCTCTAAAAAGATATTCTTCAAAACTTGTTTGCAAAGGAATTAAGACAACTACAATCACGCACAGAATTACAAATGGTTTGACATTTAAAGCATACACATAATCATCTGTAGAAAAATAATAAGATAAAATTGTAGATCCTACTGAGAATATACCCCAAACAATAAAAATAAACCAAAACCGACTCCAATCTATTTTCTTACGAGCTGTTGTCAAATGTGTAAAAGATTGTTTGTGTAAGTATTTTGAAGACATAATTACACCAACTAATCCTACAGCAAATGATATGAGCATTAAAAACAGAAATAAATTGTTACCTAGCAACTCTGCCATTGCTGAGATATCTGTTGTCAAAGCAGCGCCATTTACCATTTCGATACCTAAAAAAACTAGTAGCGGAATCATTCCAACTATCTGCCATGCAACAAATATTACAATAACTCCAACCAAGTAACGCCACCAATCATGTAATACTTTGTAGGTCTGTTTTAAATAATCCATTTTCTATAAATTAAAATTCCAATTTTGTTTTATATCGTAACGCAAAGTACCATTTTTTACCGTTAATGGCGAAGGAAAATTATTGGTAAATAAGCTTCCTGTTCCAAGACCTTGCGGCATTTTATTATTAAGAGTATATGTCCACTGTGCTATAGCATTTAAACCAATATTACTTTCTAATGCACTAGTTATCCACCATTTTACATTGTGTTTTTCTGCAATATTTATCCAACTTTCGCTACCTACAAAACCTCCAACTAAGGTTGGTTTTAGTATGATGTATTGTGGTTTAATTGTAGAAATTAACTTTTCCTTTTGGTTATCAAAAAATACACCTATCAACTCTTCATCTAAAGCAATATCTAATGGAGATACTTCACAAAGCTTTGCAATATCATCAAATTGTTGTGGTTTTATAGGTTGCTCAATAGAATGCAGTTGGTATTCCGAAAGTCGTTTTAATTTCTCTAGAGCTTCGTCTGGATCAAAAGCGCCGTTGGCATCTACTCTCAATTCGATATCTGAAACTGAAAATTCTTTTCGGATGAATTTTAAGATATTTAATTCTGTTTGAAAGTCAATAGCACCAATTTTAAGCTTAATACAATTAAACCCTGTTTCAATCTTTTGGATAATTTGCTGACGCATAAAGGCTTCATCTCCCATCCAGATCAAGCCATTGATATTAATACTATCGAGGCCCAATACAAATTTTGAGGGAAAAATATTAAAGGAATCCTCTGAAATTAGAGACTGAAAGGCAGTTTCTAAACCTATTTGGATACTAGGCAGTTCTACAAGCTCTCTGACCAAAATGTCCACTCCTAAATGGATATTATCGCATGCCCATTTTAATTTCTCTTCATAATTGGGCACATCATCAACAGATAATCCTCTAAAAACTCCACATTCACCAATACCTATTTTTCCATCATGCTCTAGCGTAATAAACCATGTTTCTTTGGTTATTAATACACCTCGGGATGTACCACTTGGGCGTTTAAAATTGAGAATATATCGTTGGTAAGTTGCTTTCATCTGATTTTCAAAAATACTCAATAATTCTTCCTTTTTTGAATGAAATCATTAGTAATAGCTTAATAATTTCTAATTTTAGACTTTAAAATTAAATTATGAATTTCACTAACAAAGTAATATGGATAACTGGTGCTTCTAGCGGAATAGGAAAAGCTTTAGCGCTTCAACTTTCAAATTTGGATTGCAAACTTATTCTATCCTCTAGACGTGAATCAGAACTAAATATTGTAAAATCTCAATGCAATAATCCTAATAATGTTGCTATACTAGCTTTTGACTTAGCAGATTATGACATGATGAAGCCCTTAGCTAAAAATGCCATTTCTATATTTGGAAGCATTGACATACTAATCAATAATGGCGGTATTAGTCAACGCTCTCTAATAATCGATACAGATATATCTGTAGATAAAAAATTAATGGAGATTGATTACTTAGGCACAGTAGCGCTATCTAAAGCTTTATTGCCACATTTTATGTCACAAGAGTCAGGTCATTTTGTAACTGTTACTAGCCTGATGGGGAAATTTGGTTCGCCATACCGTTCAGGGTATTGTGGCGCAAAACATGCACTTCATGGTTTTTTTGATGTACTGCGTATGGAACATGAAAAAGATAATGTAAAAGTTACCTTGATATGCCCCGGTTTTGTAAATACAGATGTTTCTAAAAATGCATTAAAGGGCGATGGAACTAAGTTAGAAAAACTTGACAAAGCCACTGAAAATGGTCTGTCTGTTGAAGAATTTACAAAGCGTATGTTAATAGCTATCTCAAAACAAAAGTTTGAAGCTTACATTGGTAAAAAAGAAACCATGGGTGTGTTTTTAAAACGCTTCTTCCCAAAACTTCTTCACAAAACTGTAATGAAAAGTGAAGTTAGATAATCTATATTTTATGATGCATACTAAATTGTAGTTGGCCCTTTCCCCAAGTAGTAGTTTTCTGATTCATCCAGCCAAACTGAAAACGTATTTTTTTATTTAAAACATATCCAAAGCCTATGTAAGTTCTGTTTCTATCAAATATTTCGACAGTTTGATTATTCCCAATATCTTGTTGACCATTGATAAAGAGCTCATTGTAAAAGGCTACATACAAAGCTTTTGGAGATAACTCTTTTTTGTTAATAGGAATATTTAAAAATAGGTTATAACGATAGCGTGACCTAAAATCTTGGTTTTCCACAAAACGCTGCTCATATCTAAAACGATGTGTCAAGTGAAAACGTCCAAACTTTTGAGGGAATAATACCTCTTGATAAATACGACTCTCAGAAGATTTAGTATCGCTAGAACCCGGGATACCAGAGGTTACATTACCGTAACCTAAAGTGAACTTAATATTAGTATTTTTTGGTGTATATGTAAATCCCGAACGCAGTAACAACTGCTCCATATCTCCTAATCCTTGCCAGTCACGATACTGAAAATCACCTTGGATACCAAACTGACTATTTTTAAACTGATGGCTATAAAAATACATATACCAAGCACCAGTTTGGGATTGATCTACCTGAGAATATGATGAAAATACAGCAAAACAAAAAACTAATAATAGTATGTACTTCATTTTAATTATGTAATATTTAATACAATAAATAGCCGACACCGAATAATATTGAAAATAAAAAAGTAGTTAAAGCCAATACTTTTAATTGACTATCAAAATCATATGGTTGTTTTGCGTTTTTTATTCTCTTCAAATGAATACCTAAAGGAATAAAACTAATTAAGAATATAAAATTATATGGCTCTACGTAGTATAATATACTGAACACTGTAATGGAAAACATTGCACCAGTAATCAAAAAATAATGATATTTTTTAGCTCGTTCAGCACCAAGCTTAACTGCCAAAGTAATTTTACCAACTTTAGCATCTTCTTCTCTATCGCGCATATTGTTTAGATTAAGTACAGCTACACTTAATAAACCTAATGCAGTAGCAGGTAAAAAAACGATATGGTCTATCGTTTTTGTATTTAATAAATATGTACCTAAAACACTAATAAACCCGAAAAAAATGAAGACAAAAACATCTCCCAAAGCCCGATAACCATATGGCGAATCACCCATTGTATAATTTATTGCAGCATATATTGATATACCACCTAAAACTATTATCAATAAAGCATATAAGAGATTTTGATGTCCAAAAGCTACATAAACAAGAGATATAGTTAAAGCTATTACAACCAAAATATTCTTTTTTATGGCTTCAAACATTTGTTCTGGGGTAATTTGACCACTTTGTATTGCACGTTGTGGACCAACTCTATCTTCGTTGTCTGTGCCTCTAACTCCATCTCCATAGTCGTTCGCCAAGTTGGATAGGATTTGTAAACTTACTGTAGTTAATAATGCTAGGATAAATACAAAAATATTAAACCTACCATTGTAAGCAGCTAGGCAAGTACCAATTATAATTCCTGAAACAGATAAGGGCAACGTACGCAAACGCATCGCAGAAAGCCATGGCTTTATATTATTCATAAACTTTTACTGATTTATGGAATCCATTTTTTATCAAAATTAGGCTTACGCTTTTCCAAAAATGCGTCTCTTCCTTCTTTGGCTTCATCGGTCATGTAAGCTAATCGAGTCGCTTCGCCAGCAAAAACTTGTTGTCCAACCATACCATCATCTGTAAGGTTCATTGCAAATTTGAGCATTTTTATAGATGTTGGAGATTTGGATAATATTTCTTGCGCCCACTCATAAGCTGTATCTTCTAATTCTTCATGAGGAATTACAGCATTTACCATTCCCATATCATAAGCTTCTTGGGCAGAATAATTTCTTCCTAAGAAAAAGATTTCTCTAGCTTTTTTCTGACCTACCATTTTTGCAAGATATGCAGAACCATAACCGCCATCAAAACTAGTAACGTCAGCATCTGTCTGTTTAAAAATAGCATGTTCTTTACTTGCTAGTGTTAAATCACAAACCACATGTAAACTATGACCGCCTCCAACTGCCCATCCAGGAACAACAGCAATAACTGCTTTTGGCATAAAACGAATCAAGCGCTGTACTTCTAGAATATTTAATCTGTGATAGCCATCTTCTCCTACATATCCTTGATGTCCTCTGGCTTTTTGGTCTCCACCAGAACAGAAACTCCAAATACCATCTTTAGTCGATGGACCTTCAGCACTTAAAAGTACAACACCAATATTTACATCTTCATTAGCATCATAAAATGCATCATAAAGTTCTGAAGTCGTTTTTGGTCTAAAAGCATTCCTAATATTAGGTCTATTAAAAGCAATACGAGCAACACCATTGATTTTTTTGTAGGTAATGTCCTCGTATTCTTTAACTATTTCCCATTTTATTTCACTCATCTAGTCGTTCTGTTTGAAAGACAAAAATACGCATAAATTATATTTAAATATTTCTCAAAATATTTCAGCTTTAACTAGTAATTTCTATATCAAAAAAACTAAAGATGTAATAATAAATTTTTTTGGTGATAAAGATTTTGGTGTTATAACTAAGAGAACTAATACTTACTCTTTAGACTTAAATGACTCAGATAGATTTAATGACAGTTTCCCTACCCTTAAAGCTTATGCTGTAGTTAGTAAGACTCTATTTGGTAAAGGTATTTTTGAAGTAGAAAATCAGTTCTTCAACTATAATAGAGAAATATTTAATACTTTAGAAAATGCCATTATGTGGATTGAAGAGACTCTAAAAAATAACTAAACTATTACTTTAGATAGATACCGTCTTCTTTGATTTCAATCTGGCGTTCTTTGTACAAAGAACCTATAGCTTTTTTAAAACTCTTTTTACTCATCTGCATTGCATCTTTGATATCTTCAGGTGAAGATTTATCATTTAAGGGTAAAAATCCATTATTATCCTCCAGTTCTGTCAAGACAAATTGTGCGTTAGGCTCAATATTGCGATACCCTATTTGACTCAGAGAAATATCTAATTTATTTCCTGATCTTATTTTTTTGACAATACCTTTTAATCGATCACCAACACTTATGTCTTTGTAAATTTCGTCTTTGAAAACTAAACCAAGGTGACAATTATTTACTATAACATTCATTCCTATATCGGATGGATGAGAAACTATCAAATCCACTTCCTCATATTGCTCAACCGTTAATTCTTTATTATCTAAAAAACGATTGGTTTTACTTGATGCTACAAGACGTTCTGACTCTTCATCTAAGTAACAGTGAACCAAGTACCAACCGCCGGCTTTCATCTTAAAGGCTTGCTCCTTAAATGGGCAAAACAATTCCTTAACCAAACCCCAATCCAAAAAGGCACCAAATTTTGTCACCTGATTACAGCGCAGTAAGGCAAAATCATTTCTTTTAATATATGGCTTATCTGTTATTGCAACTGGGCGTTCTTCATTATCCAAATAGGTAAAGACTTCTATTTGATCTCCAATTTTAAAAGTTTCTGGAACATACCGATTTGGTAAAAGAATCTCATTTTCTTCATTATCACCTAAAAACAATCCAGGTTCTGTATCGCGTAAAATTGTAAGTGTATTGTACTCGCCTATTTGTATCATGGCGCAAAGGTATTATTATTAATGTATGTAGCTAAAAAAAGCATCAATATTCTAAATAGAATATTGATGCTTTTTATTTTATAAATTCTTTTTTTAGTAAACAGATTCTTTACTAAAATGCTTTACTAGCATATAGTAAACTACTGCTCTATATTTATTTCTGTTAGATTGTCCGTAAGTATCTATTACAGAAGCGATAGCACTTTCTAAATCAGCACCATCGTTTAATCCTAATTTTTTGATTAAAAAATTGTTTTTTACAGTTGCTAACTCTTTATCATCCGAACCAGATACTGTAGAAGAATCTGCGTTATAAATTGAAGGTCCTAAACCAACTGTTACTTTGGTTAATAAATCCATATCAGGATTCATAGCACATTTATCTTTTAGGTCAGCAGCATATTTTGCTATAAGTTCGTCTCTTTTACTCATGATTAATAGTTTTAATTTTTAATAATTTTTCCTTTAAATAAAGATAATTAATTTTTAGACACACAAAAACTTAATAAGTCACATAACTATAAGATAATCATGATATAAACTTAAAATAATCCAACAATATTTTATCATTTTCAGTTGATGGTGTAAAGATCTCTAATAATTTGGGATTATCAGAAACATCATAAAATGAATCTAGAGCTGTGGATAATTCAGCGTCGTTTTTAACAGAATTATATTCAAAACCAAACATTTTAGATAAATCTGAAGCATTTAGATTATGCTTAGTTTCAAAATAAGTGTCAAAATTATCAGTGTTTTTATGTCCAGGTAAAATCCTAAAAATCCCACCACCATTATTATTTAATACTATTATATTAAAATCATTAGGAATGTAATTATTCCATAGAGCATTACTATCATAAAAGAAACTTAAGTCTCCAGTGATAAAAGTCACTCGTTTTTTTGAAACTACTGACGCACCAATAGCTGTACTTGTACTACCATCAATACCACTTGTTCCTCTGTTGCAAAAAACAATAATATCATTGCGCATTTGAAATAACTGTGTATATCTAATTGCTGAACTATTACCTACTTGTAACTGGCTATCAATTGGTAAATTATCTAGTATTTGATTAAAAACGGTAAAATCTGAAAAAGGAATTGCTTTTAAATAATCATTATGTAATCGTCTTCTTTTATCTCTAATCGTTAACCAGTAATTTTTATAATCGCTTTTAACTGGTTGATTTACTTTTGGTAAAAAAGATGTGAAAAATGCATTAGGACTAATAGAAATGTGTCGATCTAAGGCAAAAAAAGTGTCATTAGCATTATATTTATTGACATGCCAATGATATGTTGGTTTATAATCTCTTAAAAATCGCTTTACCTTTTTTGAAACTATCAAACCACCTAATGTCAATAATATCTCTGGTTGTAATTTCTGAAAACCATCTTTATCTAGTGGAGCAATAAGTTTATCAATTCCTGGAAAAATATCTTGATGATGTAAATTTGAAGTGGTCTCCGTCAAGATAACGACACCATCATCTTTTACTAGTTCATCTAAAACATCTTGCTCTATTGAGTTTGGTTGTAGCACACCAACCAAAACTAATTTACGTGTTGCGTTTTGCCATATTTTAGAGCATTCGTCAATGACTGATGTAACAACTGTTACTTCAGTGTCTGGAAGCTTAAAAGGTTTTGGACTTATGGTTAATTCTTCTACACGATTGTACAAAGGTTCATCAAAAGGCACATTAATATGCACTGGTCCAGAATTTAAAACGGCACTCTGTAAAGCCTTATGAATTTCGGTTTCGTTTTGTGATTGAATACCGTCTTCTAATCCGAGAAGCTTCTCAACTTTATTTTCTAGGTTCTTAAAAATTGGCACTTCTTCTTTTGACGCCTTATGTGTTTCTCCTGGTAAATCTAATTTTAAATTAGCACTATAAAACACATGGTCTCCATAAACATTTTTTTGTTTTATGGTTTGTCCATCTCCTATATCTATCAAATGTTTGGGTCTATCGGCAGATAAAACTACTAAAGGAATGCGACTATAATATGCTTCTGATACTGCTGGATAATAATTAAGGAGAGCACTACCAGATGTACATACAACAGCTGTCGGTTCATTAGTTTGTTGCGCAATACCCAAGGCAAAAAATCCCGCACAACGCTCATCTACAATACTATAACACTTAAAATAATTGTCGTTTGTAAAACCGATAGTCAACGGTGCATTTCTACTTCCTGGAGAAATAATTATGTGCTTGATATTATGCGTTTTGCATAAGGTAACGACCGTTTGTGCTAAAGGAATTTTGGAGTGGCTCATCAAAATACAAAGATAAGCAATTTATGAGTGGACTTAGCTTAATATATTCCCAATAGTTTTGGCTTTATTTTGAGTTTCTTCCCATTCTTTTTCACCAACTGAACCTTTTGTAATACCACCACCAACATAAATTTTGGCTTTATTTTGTATAATCTGCATACAACGCAAATTTACGTAGAAATTTGATTGCGTTTTTATAACATTGTATGCGCTATTTTCAACATTGCGACGATTGGTATTTCGTGTCTTTGAAAGTTTAAGATTTAATTCACCTAAAAAACCTGTGTAGAACTCACGATTATAACCTTCGTTATTTAATATAAATGCTTTGGCTTTTTTCTTAGGGAAACCACAAACTGCAGGTGTTGGATGTAAAGCCTCGATAATAGATTTCAGTTTAGATTTACTGTCAATACGACTAATTAATCGAGTTTTTAAATGCCATAAATTACCTGCTCGGATAGTTTCAACATCAGAAATTTTTGTATTTGTTGTGTATGGTAAAATCTGATTTGCTAAAAAGTCAGTCACTATTTTCTGCTCCTTCAGCTCTTTTTTGGTCCAATTAACTTTGCCGTTAGCATTATAAGGCTGTGTTCCTGCTAAGGATATTGTAGTTAATTCTTGTCCTTCTACTTTAAATAATAACTCAGGTGTTGCACCCAACCATAATCCAACTTTTGGGTGATACCAACAATAGACCATAGCATTTTTGTAAGTATTAAATAAACGCTTAAAAATCTGAATCGGATTTTCAGAAACACGCTGTTCTTCAGAACGCGATAATACTACTTTTTCTAATTCTCCGTTTTCAATAGCGGCTATACATTTATTGACCAGTTGTATATGAAATGATTGACCTTCTGATTTTTTTTTGACATCAGAATTATGAATTTCATCAATTTGTAAATTAGAAATCTCTAAAACATGATGTTTGCATTCGCTTTGTGGTAAAAGAATGGCTGAATCTTCTAAATCGAATGGTGAAAATACAAATCCACTTTCCGAAAAAGTGTCTGTTTCATGTAAAACATCATCCTTTTGCAACCAGCATTTTATGATAGAATTTATAGGACGACTATATACAACAAAAGGTAATTTGTTGTCATATTGTTGTTCTAAATTCTGAAAAAAAGAAGCTTCGGTCATTTACTTTTTCTTAGGCAAAGTAATAGTAGATAAGCGACATATAGAAACCAAGTTATCTTCCCCGTCGATTACTCTGATATCTAATAATTGTGTGGTGCGGCCACGATGCAAAAAAGAAGCCTTAGCGTATACATAGCCTTCCTTTACACTCTTTAAATGGTTAGCTGTAATCTCTAAACCACGTACAAAAAACTCATCCGTATTTGTAAAAATATGCGAAGCAAAACTCCCAACACTCTCTGCTAAAGCAGCTGTGGCACCACCATGTAAAACACCATCAGGTTGATGTACTTTAGGAGTTACTGGCATTCGGGCAGTGAGTGTATCTTCGGTAAAATCCACAATTTCGATATTTAAGGTTTCCATTAGTGTATCTTTACTTGCTGCATTGGCCTTTTGTAGTAATTCTTTTTTAGAAATTTGCATAGTTATACCTACTTTTAGAGTCGGTATGCAAAAATACAGAAAGTACAAGTAATAATGATTATGACCGAAAAAGAAATCACATATACAACAAGCAATTCATACGCTACTCTAAACCAATTAACCATAGATACCAAAAATATTTGGTTAGTATTTCATGGTATGGGTTATTTAAGTAAATATTTTTTGAAATATTTCAAAAATTTGAATCCAATTGATAATTATATCATCGCGCCTCAAGCACCCAGTAAATATTACATACAACCAAAAATGCACGTTGGTGCAAATTGGCTAACACGAGATAATACTGAAGTAGGAATGCAAAATATCATGAATTATATTGATGCTGTTTTTGAAGCTGAAAATATTACCGAAGACAGAAACCTTTTTGTTTTTGGATATTCACAAGGCGTAAGTATTGCAACACGTTACGTTATTAAGCGTCAATTACAACCATCACAATTGGTGTTACATTCTGGTGGAATACCAAAAGAATTTAAGCAAAATGACTTTGCATTTCTAAATTCTGAATGTAAAGTAAAATTAATTTATGGAAAACAAGATGAATATTTAGATAAATCTAGAATAGAAATTGAGAAAAAAAAAGCTACGGAATTATTCGGAAAACACTTAGAAGTCTTGCCATTTGATGGTAAGCATGTAGTTAATGTCGATTATATAAATGATTTGATATGATTGCACCAACTTTAGAAAATAACTGTTTAAAAATCAACCTACTGGATTTAAGTAATTATAGTCACTTGGAAGCCATCGCACAAGAAAAAGATCTTATCTACTTCTCACCTTCAGATATTACTACACCTGAAAAATTCCGCAAATATGTGCAGTTAGTGGTTAATGGTTATTACGATAAAATATTATTCCATTTATTATTTATGATAGGGTAAAACAAGCTTATGCAGGTTCAACAAGGTTTGGACTTATAAATTGGAAAAATAAGGTACTACATATTGGTTGGACATAGATTGTTCGTGAATTTCAAGTAACAGGACTAATACACATATCAATAAATCTGGATTATGGCTCATAAACACTTACAAACAAAAATCATCAATTGGTTACGTAATCACTCTAGGCGATGTTTTTCATATTTGTTATGAATCATAATTATCGATAAACCAAAAAGAACAGCTATTACAATTAATAATGTACTTATTAAACCACTAGAACCAAAGGACATTCGGATTAAAATAGTTGACACAATAAAGCCAGAGTTTCGGATAATTTTATGAAACTCGTCGGTGTAGAAAAAGGAAATCAATAACAACACAACATCTACTAAAATTAATACTGTAAAGAATTCATCAAAGAATAAGTTATTGATACTCTCAAAAGACAGCGAATCACTTGAAGATAAAGATAAGTCTGACAGCCAACCTAATAATGTCACTGTAGCCATGACAAAAAAGAGCGGCACTAAAATTACTGCTATTATCTTTTTACGCTGAATGAATCGCTCAATATTTAATTTTGAATCGACCTGCTTAACTGCTTTACGTTTTCCTTGTTTTTGAAATTGATAAATCAGATAAAAAAGGATGACAGAAGCCAATATATCATAAGTGAATTGTAAATCTCCTTTAATATCAAACCAATTTGTCGATAGCTCTAATGATGATAAATCTTTAAATAACTTACGGATAATAATAAGCGTAATAATCTCGTATTGTTTGGTAATGTATGTCGTAAAGGATTTGGGTAAATAATAAATGAGCAAATATACCTCATAGATAAGTATAAACGAAAATGGTGTATAAATCGCGGATATTGGATTCTGCAAAAAATCAGAATCTGACAAAAAATCTATTACCTCTAGCTTAGATAAATATGTCAACGCTAGGTGAATGAAAAAACTCACTAGCGCTAGGTAAAGTATAACTTTTTCAATACGCTCTTGGGTTTCTTCAGAAAGAAAAACTTTATATAGTTTGGTTAGCAAAATCTTAATACAAATTACATATTCTCTAAGCTAATAAAATTATAAACTTCATGAAATATTGGTTAGCTATTATTTTTTAAAATGTTAAGTTATGATTTTAAACACTTAAAATCAATAAATTAAGAAAATGAAGCTCAAATTTTAAGATAATTACTCAAAAAAAGATGTTTAAAGTTATTTAATTGTATGAAATGACATATGTTTAAGTTGTCATTTTTGCGACAATATCCTTAACAGGTAGAATTTCTTTGGTGTGTTCAATACTTGGACCAGCAACCCAAACCGTTTTGTATGTTGCTTTTTTTGCTGCTTTTTCAGTGGCTTTCATACCAATTGAAAAACGAATCATTTTGACCCACTTCTTCAACTTTTTGTTTTTATTTAGTACAGATTCTAGCCAAGTTTGTTTCGTTCCTATTTTTTGAACATATGGTGTGTTAATTACTGTACAAGGTGTGCCTGAAATACGTTCGGTCATAATAATATCTTTGGCACCATAATCAACACAAGCTTTTTTATACTCATCGGTAACACCAGCTTCTATAGATGCTATAAAAGGACTACCCACAGAAACACCTTCTGCACCGTAACTTATCATCTTATCAATATCTGCTTTACAACCGACACCACCAGCAGAAATTACTGGTATATTTAATTCTTTACTTAATAAACTAGTTAACTCTTCTGGTGTTAGATTTCCTCTATGTCCACCAGCTTCGTTATTTACTGCAATTGCAGCATCAGCACCTAAATCCTCAACTTTTTTTGCGAATTTTAAATCAACAACATCACAAAAAACTTTAATTCCAACAGCATGTGCTTGTCTAATTGTTTCCTCTGGACTTCCTAAAGAAGTAATTATAAAGTCGCAACCTTCCTCACAAATAACCTCTAATTGTCCTTTATACTTAACGTTAGATTTATTGACAATTAAATTAAAACCAAATGAACCGCCTTCGACTTTGTTGGCATGCAATTCTTTTATAGCAGCTCTTAATTCATCAAGTGTTCTATAATTTAATGCTGGAATACAACCCGCTATACCAGATTTCATAGCTTCTGTAACCATAGCTACATTAGACACTAGAAACATAGGTGCTTTAATAATTGGGTGTTTAATATTGAGTAACTCGGTAAGTTTGGTTTGCATTTGCTACAATAATTTTGTCAAATATACTAAAATATATTATGCGTGCATAATAGTTTTATTCTAAGAATTTATAATAACCACACTTTAAATAGGCACCTTCAGGAAATGTCACTGGATGGTCAATATCATGCTTAGTTTTAAGTATGGTTTCAAAAAGTCGTGTTTGTGCACTTAAAACACGCTGGTTTAAGTCAAAAAAAGATTGAGCTAAAACCCTAGATGAGCAAGACGCCAAAACAAGAATACCGTTTTTAGCTGTTAGCTTCTCTCCTAGTTCTGCTAACTGCGCATATTTCTTTTTTGCTAACTCTATATCTGATTGCTGCTTTGCAAAACTTGGCGGGTCTATAATAACAATGTCGTATCGCTGTCCTTTTTGGATTAAGTCTTTCATTTGCTTAAAAGCATCTCCAGAAATAGTTTTGTGTATACCGTAATAGTCATTTAACTTAACATTTGCTCTGGCGATATCTAAAGCTTGCTTACTTATGTCTAAACTGGTTACCTCTTCTGCACCGTTTGCTAAGGCATGTACTGAAAAGCCTCCTGCATAAGAAAACACATCGAGAACAGTTTTCTTAGAACTCAACTCACCTACGCGTCTTCTATTATCACGATGATCTAAAAAGTATCCTGTTTTGTGACCTTTAATAACATTTGCAGAGAAATTGACACCATGTTCTATAAACTGAACAACCTCATCTTCTAATTCGCCAAAAACCACTTCTCCATCTATTAGGTCATGATTACTACTATTTTGCAAATTTCGACTTAAACGAATAACAACGGTTTGAGCTTTTGAAATTTGTTGTAAACTAAGAAGAACAGGTTCTAGATATGGTAACCATATTTTAGAATATAGTTTTACAACCAACACATTACAGTAAACATCTGCAATAAGTCCGGGGAAGCCATCATTTTCGCCAAAAAGTAATCGGTAACTATTGGTTTCCGTTTTTAATAATTCCTTTCTTTTATCAAAAGCTAATTCGATTTTATGATGAAAGAATACTGCATTAATATCAGCTTTAGAGTTTTCGGAATGGATTATTTTAATTCGGATTGGAGATTTGGCATCATAAAATCCAAGTCCAATAACTTTATTCTTATTCTTACTAAAAATAATAGCCAAATCACCAGTATTAGCATCCTCATTAATCTTTACAATACTATTTGAAAATACCCAAGGATGACCTTTAACAACAGATTGTTCACCCTTGCTATTAAGTTTAACTGCGAGTCTTTTTGGTTGGTAATTTGAAATTATTTTCTTTGAAAAACTCATGGTCTTTGCTGATAAATAGACTTTTGGGTAATTAAAAAATTACATTCTTACAAAATCGATTTCACCAGAAAGTTGAGCATCCACAACAGTACCATTAGCATCGACTTGCTCATCAATTGTTGCGAGAAATGTGAGATTGGTTTCAGTCAATTCCGTGACGGTAAGAATAACTGTTTCGCCATTAGTCATTAATGTTAATTGATTACCTGAGAGTGACCAATCACTTGTAGCTGTTTCTGAAATAGGTAACAAACTTTCGCCATCTTCAATGGTCTCAGTCATACTTTGACCTAGTGCTGAAATCTCAATCGTTAAACCAAAAGTACCTTGAGGAGTCAGTTCATTCGGGTTTTCTGTAAATATAAGTTGATAATCTTCATTAAATGAATTCGCATTGATATTAAAGGTCACAGGTAACATTTGTATTGTGGTTGTACCAGTACCAGAACTATTAAAGGATATCATTTCCCAAGTGCCTACTATAGAAGCGTTTGCGTCTGGAGATTCATCATTACTTGAACAACTGGTCAATATTAATGTTACAGCTAATAAAAGGATACTTAATTTTCTCATTGGATCTATCTTTTTAGGAAAGTCCAAATATAAAAGATTCAATGAGAATTATAGAAAAAGAAAAACACAATCGAATTAACGATTGCGTTTTTAATTATTCATATTCCTAACTACGCTGGAATGAAAGTCATTACTTCACTTCTTCGAAGTCTACATCTTCAACATCGCTGCTTTCGTCTGCAGGTTGACCTTGAGCACCAGCATCCGGTCCTGGTTGTCCTGCACCTTGAGCTTCGGCTTGCGCCTTATACATTTCTTCACTAGCTACTTTCCACGCTTCATTGATTTTCTCTAAAGCTGGTTCGATAACTTCTAAATCTTTTGATTCGTAAGCTGTTTTTAATTCAGCTAAAGCATCTTCTATTGGTTTTTTCTTATCATCTGATAATTTATCCCCAAATTCTGTTAACTGACTTTCGGTTTGGAAAATCATAGAATCAGCTTCATTTAGTTTCTTAGCAGTATCTGCTGCTTTTGCATCAGCTTCGGCGTTTGCTTCTGCTTCTTGCTTCATCTTTTGGATTTCTTCATCTGTTAACCCTGAAGAAGCTTCGATACGGATATCTTGTTTTTTACCTGTTGCTTTGTCTTCAGCAGAAACTTTGATAATTCCGTTAGCATCAATATCAAAAGTTACTTCAATCTGAGGTGTTCCTCTTCTTGCTGGTGGAATTCCGTCTAAGTGGAAACGACCAATTGTTTTGTTATCTGCTGCCATTGGGCGTTCACCTTGTAAAACATGAATTTCTACCGATGGCTGATTGTCTGCTGCTGTTGAGAATACTTGAGATTTTTTAGTAGGAATCGTTGTATTAGCGTCAATCAGATTAGTCTTTACGTTACCCATAGTTTCTATACCAAGAGATAATGGTGTGACGTCTAATAAAAGAACGTCTTTTACATCACCTGTCAATACACCACCTTGGATACCTGCTCCAAGAGATACAACCTCATCAGGATTAACTCCTTTACTTGGTGCTTTTCCAAAGAATTTCTCTACTGCTTCAACAACCGCAGGAATACGTGTAGAACCACCAACTAAAATTACCTCATCGATATCCGACTTAGATAAGCCTGCTGCTTTCAATGCCGTTTGGCATGGCTCGATGGTTCTTTTAATTAAATCATCAATTAATTGCTCAAACTTTGCACGTGTTAATGTACGTACCAAGTGTTTTGGTCCACTAGCTGTAGCTGTAACATATGGTAAGTTGATTTCTGTTTGTGTAGAAGATGATAATTCGATTTTAGCTTTTTCAGCAGCCTCTTTAAGACGCTGTAAAGCCATTGGATCTTTACGTAGATCCATATCTTCGTCTGCAATAAATTCTTTAGCCAACCAGTCGATTATTCTTTCATCAACATCATCACCACCTAAGTGCGTATCACCATCTGTAGATAATACTTCAAATACACCATCACCTAATTCAAGGATAGAAACATCATGCGTACCACCACCAAAATCAAATACTACAATTTTTTGGTCTGTACCTTTTTTATCCATTCCATAAGCTAATGCTGCTGCAGTGGGTTCGTTGATAATACGTCGAACTTTAAGACCTGCTATCTCGCCTGCTTCTTTCGTTGCTTGACGTTGTGCATCATTAAAATATGCTGGTACTGTAATTACAGCCTCAGAAATATCTTGTCCTAGGTAATCTTCTGCAGTTTTCTTCATCTTTTGAAGAATCATAGCTGATAATTCTTGTGGTGTATACAAACGACCATCAATGTCTACACGAGGTGTATCATTATCGCCTTTAACCACTGTGTATGGAACACGTTCTGCTTCTTTCTTAGACTCAGAATATTTATTCCCCATAAAACGTTTTATAGAATAAACGGTTTTTGTTGGGTTTGTTACTGCTTGTCTTTTTGCTGGGTCACCAACTTTAATCTCACCACCTTCTACGAAAGCAATGACTGAAGGTGTCGTACGCTTTCCTTCTGCGTTAGGTATTACAACTGGCTCATTACCTTCCATCACGGACACGCAAGAGTTGGTTGTTCCTAAGTCAATTCCAATAATTTTACTCATAATTTTTTATAGTTTTAAATATTTTCGCTTTAGCGAAAACTGTAATTTGTTTTGTTAAATAATTTATTTCAATAAAGTCAATGATTATGCCATCAGAAGAAATATGACATGATGTCAGATTTATTTTAATAAAAATTATTAAAGTAATAGGACTTCGGCACAGCATTTGATATCAATGAAGAAAAACATTTTATATTATGAAACGTATACTTACCCTAATTTCAGTATTTGCATTATTAGTAACAGCTTGCGAAGGCCCACAAGGACCTCCAGGTTTTGATGGCTTTGATGGAGAAATTATTGCCTCTTCAGCTTTTGAGATAGTACTTGACTTTACTGCTCAAGATAATTATGAATACATAGAGTCTTATGGTTTTAATGTTTTACCCACAGATGTAACATTAGTTTATATCGAATGGGAAGTAGATAATGGAGAGCCAATCTGGCGTTTATTACCACAAAATGTATTTTTTGATGACGATACTGTACTAGTTTATAATTTTGATTTTACCCAACAAGATGTACGTTTCTTTTTAGATGGAACCACCGATTTTGATACGTTAGATGGTGTCTGGACACAAAATCAAGCTTTTAGAGTTGTTGTTATTCCTGCAGATAATGTTGGTCGTGTTGATTATTCAGATTTTGATGCTGTAGTGGAACGCTATAATATTGAAAGCTTTCCTAGACGATAGTTAATCATTTTTAATATATCTAGAAGCCTGAATTTAAATTCAGGCTTTTTTTATGTGTAACATATTCTATATTTGCCAAAAACTAAATCATCTTAATCAAATGGAAAGCATCTCTGTTTTTGATATGCTGAGTATAGGTGTTGGGCCTTCTAGCTCTCATACACTTGGTCCTTGGCGAGCTGCAAAACAATGGATTAAATATCTTCAGAGCAGAGAATTATTTACAGGTGTTGCTTCTGTGAATGTAGAGTTATTTGGCTCTTTGGCATTGACAGGAAAAGGTCATGCTACTGATATAGCTTTGTTAATGGGATTATTAGGTACAGATCCTGTTACTTTCGATATTTTAGATATTCAAAATCAAGTTAACAAGGTTAAAAATTCTAAACGTTTAATGCTCAATTTTGAAAAAGAAATCCCTTTTGATTTTGAAAAAAATATAAAGTTTAATAGAAAGTTTCTAGAATTCCATCCAAATGGAATTCGCTTTACCGCGACATTAAGAAACGGTAAAAATAAATCACAAAGCTACTACTCTATTGGTGGCGGATTTGTAGTCCAAAAAGAAAGAAATCGTCGAAAAATTCAAGTTGAAAAATTTCAAGCTTTTCCGTTTCCTATTCAAAAAGCTACTGAGATTTTAGATTACTGTAACACTGAAAACATTTCAATAAGCCAACTTGTATATAAAAATGAGCTTTCACTACGTGATCCAGTCAGGATTGATGACAAACTAAAATCCATTTGGGATGTTATGTTAGATAGTATGTATGTCGGCTGTCATACGGAAGGTACTCTTCCAGGTGGACTTAATGTAAAAAGACGTGCTTTTGACAAACACGAAAAGCTAAAAGGTCAAAAACCGTATACAAATGCTTATGAATGGATTGATTCCATAAGAAATACCGAAGTTAAATTTAGAGAAATACTTAAGTGGGTGTCTTGTTTTGCATTATCAGTCAATGAAGTTAATGCGTCTTTAGGACGTGTTGTAACAGCGCCAACAAATGGAAGTGCTGGTGTTATTCCGTCCGTGCTTATGTATTATTTAGTTATTGAAAATCATGATGCCAACTTTGAGGACATCAAAAAGTTTTTATTAGTAGCTGGAGAAATTGGAAGTTTATTTAAAAAAAATGCAACTATTTCGGCTGCAATGGGTGGTTGCCAAGCAGAGATAGGTGTATCGTCAGCAATGGCTGCTGCAGCTTTAACTGAATTAATGGGCGGCACACCTGAACAAGTTTTAATTGCTGCTGAAATCGCGATGGAGCACCACTTAGGGTTGACTTGCGACCCAATCGGTGGATTAGTTCAAATACCTTGCATTGAACGAAACGCGATGGGTGCCATAAAAGCCATAAGTGCTTCTGAATTAGCATTAGACTCTGACCCTCAACATGTAAAAGTACCTTTAGATAAAGTTATTCTAACCATGTGGGAAACAGCAAAAGATATGAATACCAAATACAAAGAAACCTCTGAAGGTGGTTTGGCTATTGGTGTTAATATGAGTGATTGTTAAAATTTTTTAGAAAGGCTAGAATAAACATTTCTTTCGTCGTGTGTCTACTAGATAAATTATTTTCCATGTTTTGTCTTCTTTTATCAACTGAAAAGAGTTTATACCACAATGACTAAAATTTCCATCAAACCAAAATTCATAGGGTGTCCAAGCATTTGCCATATTGCCATCAATTTTAATATCAAAACCTAAAATCTTTTCCTCAAAAGTTTTATCATTTGGTATACTAGCTATATTCTTTACAAAACTGCTATAGTCATTTTCATCTAAACGTGTTTTACCCTCATGATTGACTGATATAGATTGCATATTAATATTACCTTTTGCCATAGCTTTTAGTTTTATGGTATCTTGTTTATGAAAGGCATCAAAAAAATCTAGTATTGTTTGCTTTACGTTATCGTTTTCATAATTCTGAGCAATTAAAGAAGATGTGAAAAACAAAGTGATTGCAATTATTGTAAGTCTTTTCATGAGTAATTTTTTTGTTTAAAGTGTTTTAAAATCGTATTTCAACTTAAAGTTAAACAAAAGTTTAACAAAACTCATTATTTTTACCATTCATATAATTACAACACTATGTCTGTAGCCAAAAAAGATTACAAGAGAATCACAGTAAAAACACTAGTGGACATGAAGTCTAAGGGTGAAAAAATATCAATGCTAACTGCTTACGATTATACCATGGCGAAAATAGTAGACGGTGCTGGCGTTGACGTTATTTTAGTCGGTGATTCTGCAAGTAACGTTATGGCTGGTCACGAAACAACTTTACCAATTACTCTAGATCAGATGATATACCACGCATCGTCTGTAGTTAGAGCTATTGACCGAGCATTGGTAGTTGTTGATTTACCTTTCGGAACTTATCAGAGTGACCCAAAAGAAGCACTACGTTCTGCTATTCGAATTATGAAAGAGTCTGGAGGACATGCTGTAAAACTTGAAGGTGGTAAAGAAATAAAAGAATCAATCAAAAGAATTCTAAACGCAGGAATCCCTGTTATGGGGCATCTAGGATTAACACCTCAATCTATATACAAGTTCGGTACTTATACTGTAAGAGCAAAAGAAGAACAAGAAGCACAACAACTTAAAGAAGATGCGTTAATGTTAGAAAAATCAGGTTGTTTTGCTATTGTATTAGAGAAAATACCAGCTGCATTAGCTAAAAAAGTTGCTAAGAGTGTTTCTATACCAGTTATTGGTATTGGTGCAGGTGATGGTGTTGATGGACAAGTATTGGTATTACATGATATGATAGGTATGACCCACGAGTTTAATCCTCGTTTTCTCCGTCGTTACATGAATTTATATGATGATATGACCAATGCTATTGGTCAATATGTTACAGATGTGAAATCTAAAGATTTTCCAAACGATAAAGAGCAATATTAAACTTTAGAGTTACAATATCATTTCACCATAACTTTTAAATACATATCTTTAATGAATGTGAGGAGGTCTAAATTGAAACTCTCATTGACAATATTCAAAAGTCACTCATGAGATATTATATTTTAATAATGATATTTATTTTCTGTCAAATTTCTTTTGGACAGGATAACAACCAAAAAAATAGAGCTAATGAAATTGGTTTAGAGACTATTGGAATAGTAGATGCCCAATTTATGCTCACTTATGAACGCTCTTTTGGCAAACATTGGACTGGACTCATTGGTTATGGTAGAAAAGCTGAAAAAGGTTTGTTAAATACATCTGGAATTGATCGTGAACGTCTTAAAACAGATGGTGTTGGTTATGACGGACATAAGTTACTAATAGAAGGTAGATACTACATAAAGGAATTTGTTGGCATGAGATCAACCGGGTTTTATGTTGGTATATATAGCAAGTTTTCTAATTATAATTCAAATTTAAACGGTATTTATACATCTTCGGATAGCGAAGATTTCAACTTTCTGCTAGACACAGAAGTAAATGTCACTTCTATTGGTTTAATGGTTGGCTACAAACTACCTCTTAGTAACAGATTTGCCATAGATTTTTTAATAGCTGGCCCTGGAACAGTAAATTATAAATTAAGTTTTCAAAATAAATCTGAAGAATTACCAGATGAATTTTATGAAGATTTAAATGAAGCACTAGAAAATTATGGTATTTTCGATATAATTGATGCCGATTTTGACTTTAATCCTAATAAAAGAGAAAGTATTTTTAATAGCTTATCGTTTAGATATGCCATAAGTTTTAAATTCAATTTTTAAAAAATCTTTGTTTAGCTAGTGATTGAGTAATAAAATATGGCTAAAATTCTTTCAAATAAATCAAATCTCCAAGTTCTCTTTGAAGACAACCACATTATAGTGGTCAATAAACGAGCAGGTGATATTGTTCAAGGAGATAGAACTGGTGACAAACCTTTAAGTGATGTTGTAAAGGAGTACTTGGCTGAGAAATACCAAAAGCCTGGGAATGTCTATTTGGGTGTTGTTCATCGTTTAGATAGACCTACAACTGGTATTATAATGTTTGCAAAAACGAGCAAAGCACTACCTAGATTAAATAAGTTATTTGCTGATAAGAAAGCTAATAAAACCTACTGGGCTTTAGTAAAAAATCAGCCACCTAAAACTGGGGATAAATTGGTGAATTGGTTAAGAAAGAATCCCAAGAACAATAAATCCACAGCATACAAAAAGGAAATTGAAAATAGTAAGAAAGCTATCTTAAGCTATAAGGTTATAAAAGTGCTTGATAATTTTTATTTACTTGAAATAGACTTAGAAACTGGACGACATCATCAAATACGTGTACAATTGTCAGATATTGGCTGTCCAATCAAAGGTGATTTAAAGTATGGTTTTGACAGAAGCAATAAAGATGGTAGTATAAGTCTTCATGCACGCACTTTGGAATTTATTCATCCTGTTAAAAAAGAATCTGTTTTCATTGAAGCACCATTACCTAAAGATACACTTTGGGATGCATGTCATAAGAATTTACTCTACTAGTTTAAATACTATTTTATCTTTTTCTTTTTTCTGACTTAACAAATTAATAGCTGATTCTGTGAGCTGAAGAACTCTAGGATAACCGCCCGTAGTCTGGCAGTCACGCATTAAGACAATTAATTTTCCTGATGGTGTTAACTGAACTGTGCCTGGTAAAACTGGTCCTGTGAGTATGGATTCTAAATCATTATCAAATAACGGAGATAACTGATAAGCCATACGATTATAAAGGTTTGTAACTTGAGATTCTAAAGAAGTTAACTCAGATTTTTGGTTACATGACAGTCTTTCAAATTCAGGACCTTTAAAAACATGTATATTTGGAGAGGAATAATCTACTACTTTTAGTTTAGAGAATGTTTCATAGGTGTCAAATGTATTCTCAGATTGATTTAGATATAGTGTATCACCATTATTCAGTTTATTGGCTAGAGTTAAAGGTTGATAATAGCTTTGACTTCCTAGAACCATATCAGACTTAAATCCACCTTTTACAGCAACATAAGCTCGTAAACCCGATTTTAACTTGTCAAACCCAAGGGTATCACACTTTTTAATACGATAAACTTTATTATTCTGTATGGTTTTTCTATTTATAGAAGGAGACATATCTGCTCCAGTAATAACTAGTAGGCATTCAACATCAAATTTAAGTTGTGGTCCAATCATTGTAATTTCCAGAACTGCGTCGTTTATAGTATTTCCTAGCAAAGTATTTGCTAATTCAGCTGAGTAAAAATCCATAGCGCCACTTTTTGGAACACCAAATGCACCGTAACCAAAACGTCCTTTATCTTGTATAGTAGAAAATAATCCTGATTTTAAAACCTTAATCATTACACTGAAATGCTTTTAGGTTCATAAGAATTTGACTCAACTAAGTTCAAAATCGAATTGTATTCTTCCTTTGAAACGGGTAGAAACTTAATTTTATCACCAGCTTTAGCAAAGCATGGATTATCATTATCTTTTTTGAAAAAATTGATTGGAGAGTTCCCTATTATGTGCCAACCCCCAGGACTATTTTGTGGATAAATTCCAGTTTGATTTCCACCTATACCAACAGCTCCTTTTTTGACATCTAAATTAGGTATGGATTTACGATTTAGATACAATGATTCTTTTAAGCCACCTAAGTATAAAAACCCAGGTAAAAAACCTATAAAATAAATCGTATATATTGGTTGACAATGATGCTGAATAATCTCTGATTTAGACATGCTATTTTCTGTTGAGAAAGAATTTAAGTCCATCCCAAATTCTTCATCATAACAAACAGGTACTTCCCAAATTTTAGGTTTTACTGAACTTTGCTCTTCTGAATTAAAATACAGAGTTTTTAGATATAAAAATTCACTATAGATATCTTCAATAGTTAATTCATAATTAATTAATATTGAATTATATGTATTAATAACATCAACTTTTACTTTAATATAATTATTAAGTAGCAGATTTTTAAAATTCAAGACATCATTTAGTGTATTTTCATCAATTATTGACGGCCATTCAATTAAAATAGAGTGTTCATTAAATCGTGTGTATTTAAGTTTATACTTCAAAATCGATTATAATATCTTAATGTTATTCGCTTCTAAATTATGATATAAAAACTCTAAAATAGAGTATGCGTTTTCTGTATCACCATGTACACAAACAGTATCTACTAATAGCTCTACTTCTACTTCATTAATTGTACTAATTTTTTGTTCTAAAACCATTTTAAAAACATGTTTAAAAATATTTTCTTTATTAGTGATTAATGCATCTTTTTTTTGACGTGAAATCAGTGACAAATCTTCGTTATAGTTTCGGTCAGCAAAACCTTCAAAAACAACTTCAATATTTTTGGACTTAGCAAGCTTAGCTATAACAGATTTGTAAGGCGCATATAATTTAAG
>Ga0206131_10000278_pt1 | contig 74028 bp, 49 predicted proteins | sample Helgoland_Spring_FD_148636 | JGI IMG/M metagenome (GOLD analysis project Ga0206131, IMG submission 148636) | Pelagic subsurface seawater microbial communities from Kabeltonne, Helgoland, North Sea - Helgoland_Spring_Bloom_20160517_1 | ecosystem: Environmental > Aquatic > Marine > Epipelagic ... | reverse complement strand
AATTTTTATTTTTTTATTTATTTTTTTTTTTTAATTTCTACAATTGGATTATTAAGTGTGTATTTATATTTTAAATATGTATTAAATTCATCATTTTTATGAGTGATTAAATGTGATTTTGGTTTCGTCTGTAAAAAAGTATTATTTTCATTTACATATATTTGTTCATATTTTTTATTTATGGTTGTTAATACATTATCAATATGTAATTCGTTGGTATATTCGTTGTGTAATAAAGAATTGTTTGGAGAATCCAAATTTTTTTTATCCATATATTCAATAATAGTCGATAACTTGTTTTTTTTTAAATTGTCATTTCTTTTTTTATCAATATCATCCAACATTCTTTTTATCGTCATATTTATAAATATATTATTATCATTTAACCCTTTATTATAAATATGTTTTTTTTTAGAAATTGTTAAATTATCACTAAATATATATTTTTTATGTTTAGAACCTTGTAAATGAAAATTGTTATTAGAAATATCATTAAATATATTTTTTATAAATAAATTGGAATTTTTGGAACAATCGTTAATGATATTTAAAGATATATCATTTTTATTTTTTCCCATATATTTATAATAGATTTTATTTTATAAATATATATACTATAAATAAATCAAAGATGTATAATTAATATAATTAATATACTTAAAAATAAATTGATTTTATATTTATTAATATAAATGAATATAAATATGGATTCCATTAATAACGTTTTAAATTATGACACTTCTTTATCACATAAATTAATAGAAAGTTATTTTGACAAACAACATTTGGATAGATTGGTAAGACATCAAAAAGAGAGTTATAATCAATTTGTATCAGAGCAGATTAGAGAGACCATACAAATGTTTAACCCTGTTCTTATACATTCCGAACATGATAAAGATGATATAACCGGTTTATATTCATTGGAAATAATTATTACGTTTGATAATTTACAGATTTACAGACCACAAATTCATGAAAATAATGGTGCTACAAAAATAATGTTTCCACAAGAGGCTAGATTAAGAAATTTTACATATTCTTCGGCAATGAGTGTTGATGTTAATATAAAAATAATCAAGCGCACTGGAGAAAATTTAAATTCAATTGAAACATTATATAAAAAGCTTCCCAGAATTAATATTGGTAAAATGCCAATTATGTTAAAATCTGATATTTGTGTATTAACTCAATATAGTCATCTAAAAGCCGATATTACAGGCGAATGTTGGATGGATCCTGGTGGATATTTTATTATTAATGGTTCAGAAAAAACGTGTATTGCTCAAGAAAGAGCCGCGGAAAATACTGTAATGTGTTTTAATATTAAAAAAAATAATAATAAATGGAGTTGGTTGGCTGAAATAAAATCTGTTCCTGATTATAAATGTATATCTCCGAAGCAAATCAATATTACTATTGCTACTAGAAATAATGGTTCTGGACATGGGATTTTTGTTCAAATACCTAGAATAAAAACACCCATTCCTTTATTCGTTGTATTTCGTGCATTGGGTATTGTTTCGGATGAAGAAATTTGTAAAATTATAATATTAAATATTGAAAAAAGCAAAAAGAAATTATTATTTGGATTAAAAGCTAGTATTATAGATGCAAATAAATATATATCGGAAGAAGACAGTTTACAATATATTATTCAACAAGCGATGTTTACACCCATTAACATGGATAAAGAATCGGGAATAAAAAAGAAAAGGGCGTTTACCGTAAGTGTATTGGATAATGATTTATTTCCACATTGTAGAACAAAGCAACAAAAAATATATTTCTTGGGATATATGGTAAATAAATTATTGCAAACGAGTTTTGGTTGGAGAAAACCGGATGATAGAGATTCTTATTTAAATAAAAGATTGGATACTACAGGTATATTATTAAATAATCTTTTGCGAAATTATTTTAATAAATTAGTAAAAGATATGCAAAAACAAACTGTTAGAGAAATTAATAATGGTTCTTGGCGTTCTACTGATGATTACTTAAATATTATAAACCAGACAAATATTTATAAAATTATAAAAGCAACAACTATTGAAAATGGATTGAAACGTGCGCTGGCTACTGGCGATTTTGGTATAAAAAACACAAACTCTAATAAAGTAGGTGTAGCACAAGTATTGAGTAGATTAACTTATATTTCTAGTTTAAGTCATTTGCGTAGGGTAAATACACCAATTGATAAAAGTGGTAAGTTAATCCCTCCAAGAAAATTACATAATACACAATGGGGTATGATATGCCCAGCGGAATCTCCAGAAGGGGGTAGTGTAGGTGTTGTTAAAAATTTATCTTATCTGGCTCATATTACTGTTAAATCATCGAGTATTCCAATATATGATATTTTGAAAAATAATTATGAACCAATCGAAGAAAAAACGTGTCAAGAGTTATACGATAAAGTAAAAATAATAATTAATGGTTGTTGGATTGGAATTACTAATAAACCGCAAGAATTATATTTGCATTTAAAGGATTGTAAATATAAAGGAATAATTAATATTTATACCAGTATAGTGTTTGATTATAAAACAAAGGAAATAATAATTTGTAATGATGCGGGAAGATTGACTAGACCCATATATAGATTAATCGATAATAAAATAAATTTTACACCTGAAATTATAAAAAAAATTAAAAATAAATCTATTGTATGGGATAATTTATTGACAACATCGGGAGGGGATGAAAGTATTTTAGAATATGTTGATTCCAGAGAACAAGACCACAGTTTAATATATATTTATTCAAAAAAAAGAAAAAGGGTTGAAGACTTCAGTTATAAATACACACATTGTGAAATACATCCTAGCACTATATTTGGTATTTTAGCAAGCTGTATCCCATTTCCGGAGCATAATCAATCTCCTAGAAATACTTATCAATGTGCTATGGGAAAGCAGGCAATGGGCACATATGCTACTAATTTTACTAGACGTATGGACAAAACAGCATATGTACAGTCTTATACTATGAGACCATTGGTGGACACTCGTTTGATGAATGTTATTAATTTAAATAAAATACCATCGGGGTGTAATGTAATTGTGGCGATCATGAGTTATTCTGGATATAATCAAGAAGATAGTATTATATTTAATCAGGATAGTTTGGATAGAGGTTTGTTCTCTGCTACGTTATATCATACAGAAAAAGATGAAGAAAAAAAAATACATGGAGATGAAGAAATAAGATGTAAGGCAGATAAAAGTAAAACAAAGGGTATGAAATTTGGTAATTACGATAAATTGAATCATATGGGTGTAATACCTGAAAACACGTTAATTGAAGACCGAGATATTATAATGGGTAAGGTCGCACCAATTAAACAAAATAGAAATGATCATACAAAGGTAATTAAATATCTGGACCAAAGTAAAATTTTTAGAACAAATGAAGAAACTTATGTTGATAAAAATTATATTCATAGAAATGGTGATGGATATACATTTGCTAAAATAAGAACACGATGTTATAGAAAACCCCAGATCGGTGACAAGTTCTCATCCAGGCACGGACAAAAAGGTACAATTGGATTAGTCATGCAAGGTTCTAATATGCCCACCACAGCAGAGGGTGTAGTACCAGATATTATTATTAACCCTCATGCTATCCCATCTCGCATGACAATTGCCCAGCTTAAAGAAACTTTATTGGGTAAAGTATTGTTGGAATTGGGATTATATGGTGATGGAACCAGTTTTGGAGAGTTTCAAATTCAAGATATATGTAAAAAATTACAAACATTAGGATACGAAAGGCACGGTAATGATATTTTATATAATGGTATGACAGGAGAACAATTAGAATCAGATATTTATATCGGTCCAGCATTTTATCAACGTTTGAAACACATGGTAATGGATAAAGAACATAGTCGTAGTGTTGGTCCTATGGTGGTATTAACTAGACAACCAGCGGAAGGTAGGTCACGAGATGGAGGTTTAAGGTTTGGTGAAATGGAGCGTGATTGTATGATTTCTCACGGTGCGGCTAGATTTACAAAAGATAGATTATATCATTCGAGTGATTCATTTGAAGTACACGTATGTGGTAAATGTGGATTAATGGCAATATTTAATGAAGAAAAAAAGATTCATCATTGTAAAACGTGTAATGATCATATCGATTTTCATAGAGTTCAAATTCCTTATGCTTGTAAATTATTATTTCAAGAATTGATTACGATGAATATAGCGCCTAGAATGATTCTAAAAAATAAATAAATAAAACATAAATTATAAATAAAAAATTTTTTTATAATTTATTTATGCAATTGATTCTAATTTTATTTTTATTTTGTCTAAATCGTTATATGTAGTATAAAGGGGGGCAAAAACGGCAAATGTATGTATTCTTTTAAGTTCATTAAATATTTTTTTATTTCTATCTAAATGTTTTTTTTTTTCATATATTTTTTTAACTCTGTAATAATAAGGTATCCAGGCTGTATTAATTCCTTCTAATAATCCCATGTTTTATTTAATATAGATATTTTTATTTTTAAATTCATTTATCAAATCTTCAGGTATATAATTGAAATCTATGATTTTTCGGTTTCTTTCAAAAATAGCTCGTGTGTTTTCATCTTGTAATTTATTGTTCCATTCTTCATCGTTGTCCCAATATTTACAAGCGGTTTTAATGCCGCATTTTTTAAAAACACTCGGTATATTATCACTTTTATCTCCTGTAAGTATTTTGCAAAATAAATCTTTTTTGGGATTATTGAATGAAGTTTTACTTTCTGTTAACTTTTTAAATTTTAAATTATATAAATGAACATTATCACTAGCAAGTTGTAAATAATCCATATCACTTGTAATTATATAAATATTTGCTTGCGGATATAAACCTAATATATGTTTTGTTGTTAAGGCTAAACAATCGTCCGCTTCAAGTTTTGGGTGATAAAATATTTTATCCGCTCCACCTTTTATAAATAAATCATTTTTCCAAACGCTTTTAAATACATGTCCGCCTAAAAATGTATCATCGTATACTCTATTTGCTTTATAATCTTTAAATATATCCATGCGCCAAATATCTTTGCGATGACAATCTTTTCCTACTATAATAACATTATTTTCTAATCCTAGACGTTTGGGTATTTCTTGCATTTTTGTTTGAAAAGTTGATATAAATTTATCCATAAACGTTTTGTTGTTTATAGGATTTTCACTATCTAGTTGTGGTTCTCGTTTACTTAATTTATACCATTGAACGATTGCATAGTATCGATAAAACATAAAATAACTACCGTCGATCAAGATGTAATTAACCATATATATTATAATAAATAATATTAAAATATATAATTCAATTTATATAATGAACAGTATCGTAAACATTTTGAGTACCATTCCTAGTTCGTATTTTTATTATAAATTAAACGATGAATTAGAAAATATACAAACAAAAAAATTAGCATTAAACAGCACCTCTTTATTTCACGCTTCTTCTAGTGTTTTTATGGGTTTAAATTATTTGTGGTCAAACTCATATTCTTCGCTGATACGTGCAAATACTGGTGGTTATGTTTTATTTGATTTGTATTATATAATTAAAGATGGCAAATATGATTTGTTAAGATTGATGTATATTTATCATCATATCTCTGTATATTCTTATATGTTGTTGCCAAAAACATTATATCATTGGCCATATGTTGTGTTTTATGCGGAATTGTCAAATATACCCAATTATTTAGTTTATTATAGTTTAAAACAAGATGCATCTAAAAAATTGTGGCAAGGATATAAATCAAAAACTACAAAAAAAATAATGAAATTACAAATGTATACCTATGGTTTTTTCAGAATATTGGTATTGGGTTATTATACTTATTTAGAATTAAAAGGTAATCACAGAAAACCTATACCTATTTATATGACTTCAATGTTGTATATATTTGGGTTAATTTGGTTTGGTGTGATGGCAAAACAAAACTTAAAATAATTTAGAGTTATTTTATCAATATTTATATATATTTATGTCGCATTCGTGTCGATTTAAAAAATCCTGTGCTACTATGCGTTGGAAGTGGCGAAAAAAGCGCGTCAGAAGACTACAAAGAAAAAGAAGAAAAATGAGACAAAGAGCCAAATAATACCCTTTATACATACATATAAAAGCTATTATTACTAATGTAGGTTTAAATATTTCTTGATTAACTGATTTATTTGATTTATTTGATTTATCATTTAAATAATTTTCTAATATTTGAATATCCATTTAATAATGAATTTAAAAATATATTTATACTATTTATATATATAATAATGGAGACTAGTTTAAGGCAATTATCGAGTAGTATTGTTCATAATGTAAAGGTAAATATAAACGATACATTATCGAAGAATTCCGGATTTAAAGTAAAAAATAGTTTTGAAAGAAGATATTCAGAATCACAAAGAATTAGGGAAAAATATCCTAATAAAATACCAGTTATTTGTGAAAAAGGTAAAGTGGGAAATGATATACCAGATATTGATAGAAAAAAATATTTGTGTCCCGATGACATTTCGATTGCTAATTTCATGTTTGTTATACGAAAAAGAATAAAGTTGTCTCCTGAAAAAAGCATTTTCTTGTTTGTAAATGATACTAATTTAGTTCCTACGGCATCACTATTGTCCCAGGTTTATCACGAACATCGAGACCAAGACGGTTTTTTATATATTACTTATAATGGCGAGTCAACTTTTGGTGCATAATTTTATCTTATAATATAATATAAAATGAACAAATATTTAGTAGAATTTTTAGGAACATGCTTGTTTCTTTACGTTATTTTGGCAACAGGATCACCAATTCCAATTGGTTTAGCATTAATGCTTGTTATTGTTTTAGGAGGTAAAATTTCTGGTGGACACTACAACCCAGCTGTATCAGTAATGATGGCTGTTGGTGGTAGAATGAGAATGTCTGAATTGGCTCCATATGTTTTAGCACAAGTTGCTGGGGGGGTAGCTGCTTTGGAATTACACAAACGCGTAAGATTCTAAATAATTTATTAATCTATTAATACGATATTTAAATATCATATTAATGTATAATGGCAAGAAGAAGAACTAGACGAAGAAGTAGAATAGGCGGTGGAATGATGAGTGCCGCAAAAAGTATGACCAAAGCTGCTACAACAGCCGTTTCTCAAGGTGTTTCTGATGTAAAAAGTGCAGAAAAAATGTGTGGACACATTAAAAACATGTTTTTGAAAACAGACTGTGAAAAAAGAGTTGTAAATGCAGCTAATGCCGCAACAAAGAAAATGGAGTCCGCAAAAAAGAAAATTAATGTTGCTGAAAAGAAACTTACTGGTGTTAAGGCAAAAGCAGCTGCAATCCAGAAAAAGATTGATTCTGGAGCAACTGGTGTTGTAAATCCTCAGGCAGGAGGCAGAAGCAGACGTAGACGCACCAAACGCCGTCGTAGAAGTCGTAGTAGAAGTCGTGGACGCAAATCACGTAGACGCAAACGTAGAAAAAGTCGTAGACGTAGACGTTAAATAAACAAAATTAACATATCATATTAAATATAACATGTTAAGGATCGTAATTACATCTATTTTAATGGTTGGTGCTATCTTTTGGGGTGTTTTTCCACCCACAGAAAATTCTCCGCATCAAAAAATAATCGATTATTTAGGATTAACTATTAATGCTGATTGGAAATTTCACTTAATTTTAGGAACAGTCTTGTATATTTCTGCTGTTTTAGTATCACAAATTAAATATATTCAAAATTTATGGGGTTAAGCTTTTTTCATAATTTTCATTAACAAATATATCAACAATAAACCGAAACTAGTATTATAAATATTAACTATTGGGTCTTTTTTTGGTTTAATTATTTTAGAATTATCCTGTTCTTTTTCCAAATATTTTTGCATAATATCGAATCCTTGTTTACAACCAGATGTTCTTTTTTTTGTTATAGGGTTTAATCCGCCCGGAAAATTACAACCATTCATATTTGCAAGATCCGATTTTGCAACATATTGCGAATCATTACCTCTTTTATTTTTGGCATCAATGGTTGGCATAGAAACTTTATAACACGGAGGACTTCCTTTTTGTCCAAATGCACCCATAAGTTCTACTGGATTGATATGTCCAATATTGCCTATAATTCCGGGGATCAATCCTCTAAAATTTCCAAAATTTGCGCCTGCACCACTAGATATAAAAGGTATACTACCATCAGGTTGATTGTTAATGTAAATATATCGTGTTGTAGAATTACCACCACTGGTTTCAACCACTTTTCCATTTGATTTAATATAACCCTTTGGTTCACAGCTACCACCCGTTTTCAAAAAAAACTTATTCCCTAAAGGTCTACCCGTCTTAGATGCCCTTCCAGTGCCTTCTACTAGAAGTTTAGTATAATTTACAATACCAGCAACATTTCGTGCTAAAGTAGGCATATCTCCTTTACCACTCATACCCATGGACGCTGGTGTATTGATATTTTTATGATAAGGATATGTTTCTCCTAAAAAGTCTTTTTGTAAATTTTCTGTGCCACTTGCTACTTTTGAAAAAAAATCTGACATATATAATAATATTATATAATATGTCAGATACAATAAGCTTAACTAATATGTGTAGAATTTGTTTAGAAGAAGAAGAAAATATTGAATTATTGATAAATCCTTGTAGTTGTAGAGGTACAAGTAAATATGTTCATAAAACTTGTATTAATCAATGGTTTGAGGAAACAACAAATGAATTAGCTAAAAAAGAGTGCATGGAATGTAAAACGCCTTATTTATTTTCCCATTACGATATAGAAGAAAATAGTAAATTATTGTTTCAAGAAAGTAATATTTCATCTATTTATTGTAAAAATATACTTATTGTTTTACCAGTTGCGGCACTAACTTTTACATATGATAGTATAACAAATAACTTTTATCTTATAGAAATGGTATTTCCTACTAGCACAAAAACTACATTTACAGATTTTATCAAAGAAAACGGTATATTTGGATATAATTATTATTATTATTTTTTTAATTATATTTTTTTTTATTTCTTTTTTTTACATTATATGTATGTGGTTATTTTTAAAATGAATCGTAGAATATTATATGTTAGTAAAGCATCTTTTACAATAATGATGATGATGATATATATTATATTGTTTTTTTGGATTAATGGTATTTTAAATATGATTATGGATATCGAAAGTATCGTTTTATCAAATATTATATCTAATCTTTTCTCTCCACATTTTATTTATAAAATTGTTGACCACCATAAAAATATTTTGACAGATATAAATCAAAATATATCTCGATTACTAATTCCATATACAAATTATGAAGCAGATGAAGAAGTAAGTGATACGGATAGTGAAACCTTTTTATTACACGTTGAAATAGAATAATTACATATTATCTAATTTTTTCATTTTTTCATTTGCTTCATTTTTAATCTTATTTGATGCGGATTTTAAATTTACAGCATTTTTTTTTATTTTTGTTTCATTTTCTTTTAATTTATTGTTTACTATTATTAAACCACTATCAATATCCTTTAATTTTGTAGTAAATTTATCTAATTTGGCTTCTTGTTTATATATTACTCCTTCCATGTTTTTTGGACAAGAATTCGATTCCAATCCTTCGACTAAAGGTTTTGAATATGTATTTAATTTTTTAAATAATTCATAAAATATTAATGTAGCTAAAAATATATTTGTCGCTGTAATTATAAATGTCATTATATATATAATTAAATAATATATATAATAATTTAACAAGCATCAGGATATTTTGCACAAGCTTTTGAATTATCTATAGCTTTACCACTGGCTGCCGCCTGCATCTTCCTTATTTTGGCTTCGTTAGAATCTATTGATTTACTATTTTTTTTTATTAATACTTCTTTCTTTTTTATTTTATTTATTAACAATGATAAGTTTTTTTCTATAGCATTTGATTTTTCTAGATTTTTATTGAGCGTTATTTTTTCACATTGCGTGTTGTTTGGTTTATCTTTTTTTAGTTTACACAATGGTTCTATAATTTTTGATTGAATATTAAATAATATTAGTCCAAAAAAAAATATACTAAATAATATTATTGTCTTTCTCATTATATTATAATTTTATTTTTTCTTTTCGTAATATAAATAATGACAACTCAAAGATATTATGAAATGGGTTTTAAAAATAAAATATGGACTGAAAAAACATTAATAAGTCAAAAAAGAAATCCTATCAAAGGGTATAGGAAAACTTTAGAATGTTGTGATGTGGGGAAACAAAAGTTAACATTACAAATCATTAAAGATAATTATTCTAAATGTTCTGACAATACTATTTGTGATAAAAAGGGTAGGACAAATAAACCGATTATACGTTCTGGTATGCAACCTAAAAAACAAAAACGTTCTCCACAGCACGTAATAGATGATTTAAATACACAATTAACACAACAACAAGCAGCTGACACACAAGACCGCGCAAAAGAACAAGAATTAAAAAATAAAATACAATTAGCAAATCAAATCGTTTTAACTCCTTATTCCTATAGTTATAGAGATTATATGAAAAACAAGAAAAATATTACTTATTCTAGAAAAGCTACCACTTTTGATAAAGTGGCAGGTAAAAAATCTGAATGGACATCTGGAACTGGAGATTGTCAAGACGATTGCAACAATAAAACAATATGGAAACCGAATAATAATAAGTTTAAAGTTCAAGGTGCTGTATCATCTAGCTCAAGATTAGATAGATTAAAATACGATACCATTATAAGTGAAACAAAATGTGATAATGGCACTTGTAATGGTGTTTATTTTGCCGGTAAATCACGTTTTACAGGATGGATCTTTAATAAAAATCATCCTGAAAAATGTTGTCCACAAGAAAAAGCACGTCGTCGAACTATGGCTTTGCGTAAAGATAATAACCAATATGGTATTGATAAAAAACATATGTTTAATTCAATGACACAAATACAAAAACAAAAAAAATGCTGTCAGCCAAAATAATAATTTAATATAGTATAGTATAATGACAACTATATTAAATAATGGGTTTTTAAATGATATTGTTTTGCAAAATGCTACAATGATACAAATTAATGATATAATTCGGTCTGACTATTTTGATTCATATGATAAGAAAAGAAATATATCTTTGACGCTATTTAAAAAACAAAAACAAGAAAAAATTATTTTAGCCAATAAAATATTAAAACAAATAATAAAAAAAGATCTAAATAAACAATTTAGCATAAATAAAAATATTACTTTAATCACTATCTTAAATTTATTACGAAGTTGAATTATTATATTTGTTATGTATATAATGGAATTAGTAATTAGTGAAAAATATAATGAACCTTTGGAATTTAGAGGAACTGCTGTTGAGACAGATAATTTGGATTTAGAAATCATTGAAGGTGAAGAAGAAGAAGTTGTTGTTGAAGAATCTGTGGTAGAAGAAGAAGAACCTGTGGTAGAAGAAGAACCTGTGGTAGAAGAAGAAGAACCTGTAGTAGAAGAAGAACCTGTGGTAGAAGAAGAATCTGTAGTAGAAGAAGAATCTGTAGTAGAAGAAGAACCTGTAGTAGAAGAAGAATCTGTAGTAGAAGAAGAAGAACAAGTTGTTGTTGAAGAACAAGTTGTTGTTGAAGAACCTGTGGTAGAAGAAGAAGAACAAGTTGTTGTTGAAGAACCTGTAGTAGAAGAAGAATCTGTAGTAGAAGAAGAAGAACAAGTTGTTGTTGATGAACTAACCCGTGCTGTCAATTTTGGTAAAATTTTAGAGGAAGCAGAAAAATCATTGACAGAAGCAAAAAATGAGGAAGATAAAGAAAAACAAAAAACAGCTGGAGATTTTACGACTGATGCCAATGCTAATGATGCTGATGATGATGATAAATTTACTGCTGCTGAAAAATTAGCTAATGCTAAAAAAGCAGCACAAGAGAAAGTAGCATTAGAACAAAAAAAAGTTGAGCCTTTAAGAAAAAAATATGGTAATTATCTAGCAAGTTGGACGCGTATGGATTTATTCCCTAGCATGACACGTGAAAATATTTATCCCAGAACTGCTATGGAAAGAACACAACGTCGTGATTTTTTAGGAAAGGGAATGGGAAAAGTTTATCCATTTGGGTTAAAAAATAAACATCAAATGTCAGGAGCTGGTGGAAATTCGAGCGACCTTATTAAATTAAGACGTTTATATGGTAGAGCCAAATATTGGAAAAAAAGAGATTGGGAGTTTTAAATAATTGAAATATATATTGTTATTAAAAATATAATAATAATATATATGTCTTTTACTATCAATATTTTTAATAATAAATTTAAACCAAAACACCAAAATGCTAGGAACGATTTTAAAAAGGCGGTGAAAAATAACAATATAAATACTCGTTTTAGAGTTCCGTATTCTGGAACCAGAAAAACAATAGATTGTACACCCTGTATAAGTGGAAATACAAAAGTTATAAAACAATTTAAATATACGAATAAATGTGAATCTGATTGTAATACTGGAATCAATAAAATAAAACGTTCCAAAGATGGTATCATTACAGATAGTAATTTTAGATTTACTATGTTGGAAGTTTTGGAGAGAAACAACAAAACATATCAACAAAATGCCTATAATTTTTTCGACCAAGGAACAAACACAAATAATTATTTGATCAATAACAACGAAATGGGATTCAATACTACTAATAATGGTGGTGTTAAATGTGGTAAAGCAGTTTATAAATATTCAAATCCTTTGTATCAAAATAATTCTAGTGTGCCTAGTAGTAATAGATTGCATTTATTAAAAAAACACACAATAATGAAATCACAAATAGAAAATTGTAAAAATAATGAAGATTGTATAGATTTGCCGGGTCATAAATTAGTAGGTGGGGAAAAATCAACTGTTATAAACTGCAAACCTTCAAGGATTAATGGACAAAAACAAACTTGTTCCTCTTTACCCCCTTTACCCAAAAGTCGCATATCTTTTCAACCAACCGTTTGTTGTGATGATGATAAATCACGAGTATCTGATAATGAATTCGATTTTAATATTCTAGAAATAATTGAAGGCGAAGAATCTGTGTTTGAAACGGATGTGCAGTTAAATAAACAGGTTATAAATGATTCTTTGGAGAGAAATTCTAATATTATTATTGTATCCGGTACTTTAAACGATAGGTCAATTATTTTGAATTGGAATATGCCAGAGAACAAAGTTGATTTTTTTTCATATAATTTATATAATAATGATGAATTCGTTAAAAGAATTACAGATATAAATGTATTAACACATACGATAGACGATTTAATATACTCAAAACGTTATATCTTCCAAATAGAACTGGAAGAAACCAACAAGAATATTTTAAGTAATAAATTAAGTATCATTCCTATTGAAACCATAAACCTTATAACGAATTTGGATATCGATATATTAAGCCACGATAAAAAACTAACATTAAATATAAGAAATGATGTATTATTGAACGAATATACTTATACTATTTATTATAAAAGTGGTGAAAATTGGATTGAAATATTTAATAAAGACACGACTACATATAAAAGTCCTTCTTTAATAATAAAAACCATTAAAAATCTTGAGAATTGGAAGCAATATAATTTTAAGATAATAGGTAAAGATGTGAATAACAATGAGCGTGTGAAATATGAATTTACAACACTAAATAATATAATATCTTTAAATAACAACGAAGAATATGATTTTTATAATACAATAACGTTTCCTATAAATTATGAATTGATAATTACTATGTCAAATAATATTATAAATTCAAATCAAAATGTATGTTTACTTACAACTAATGATAATTATAATTTTGATTTATCGAATATAGATAATAAAAATGAGTATTTGATGATAAATATAAATAATGATAATCAGCTCCAACTGATTATATATATTGAAATGGGTTATATAATAAAAACATATTCAAAAAACATAAACGACCTATTATATGATGGTGAAAATATAATGTATTTATCATTTTATAAAGATAAGTTGCTGTTTAAAATAAACAACATAGTTATTTTCGATGAAGTTATTGAAATATATTTTAGACAAAAAATAGATAATGTTTATTTATATAAAGCCAATGATATTCAAATCATATCTTTAAATGAAATTATTACCCCATTGGATACTATGCCTCCGAATGTTGTCGAAAATTTTGTAATAACAATAGAACAAAATCGTGTAAAAATTTCATGGGATATTATTACAAATGATACTATTAAAGAATATATAATATATAAAAATCAAAAAGTATATAAAATTATATCGACGAACGAAATTATATCATCAACTTCGTATGACGTTATATCTGGTAATGTATATTTTATGGATACCGATGTAAAATTAGACAAAGAATATATATATGAAATCGAAGTTGTAGATACTAATAACAATAAGAGTGAAAAAATATTGCAAAAAATTGTATTAACTGATAAAACACCACCATTATATTTAAAAAAAATAGATATAGAGTCGTTTGACGGTGAAAGTAAAATACAATGGGAAAATAATAATAATTATTACGATGTTGGTGGGTATAATTTATTGAGAAAACAGGACAATATGGATTGGATTGAAATTAATAATTTTCAATATGAAAAAAATAAAAAATATGAGTATATTGATACTGGTTTAATAAATGGTAAAATATATTATTATAAACTTGAAGTTGTTGATAATACTGGTAATATATCAATAAATAATAAAATATTTTCTGGAACTCCTTATAGTATTCCAAAAATAAAAAATTTTGTTGTTTTGAGTGGCAATGAACAAGCAAGTTTAAGTTGGGATAAAAGCACATCTGGTATATTTAATTTATATAAAATAACTAGATTTCCAAATATTAATTCAGAAACTCATTCGGAAATAGTTGGTTCTAGTAGTAAAATAGATTTTCCAATATATATAAATAACATAGATATAACAACTTTTGTTGATTACTCGCTGAAAAATGATATAGAATATACATATTCGATAGTAGAAATAGATAATTTATATAATAGTTCTGTTGAAATCAAGAAAACAGTGATACCAAAAAAGGAATCGCCTGACGATTTTTTAAATGTATCATTTAATTCTTCAACTTCCGATTTAAATAGTTTAACAATAGACTGGAATGCTGATAAAACTAATAATTTTGTTGTGTATAAAATATATATTAACAATAAAAAAAGAGACCGTTTATTTTCATTAAATACAAAGAAAATTGGTAATAATATTTATACATTATCTAATCTTGAAAACAATAAATCATATAATATTGCACTTGTGGAATTGAATAATAAAAAACATATAACAAATACTTATTATTTTAAAGGTTCTCCTATTGATATACCACCATCACCGCCTACAAATGTCTCTTGTATACCTTCCAAATCGCAAGTATATTTATCGTGGAATAATAATACAGAAATAGATTTAAGTGAATATTTTATTTATAAAAACGATAAATTATTAAAAAAAATAAGTTATTTGTTTAATGAATGGATTGATTATGATGTTAAATTAGGTGAAGATTATAGTTATTATATAATAGCTTGCGATAAAGGATTAAATAAAAGTAAAAAAAGTAAAATTATTACTTGTAAAATAGAAGAAGTAGTTGGTCCTCCAAAAACTCCTACAAATATAATGATACATCCAAAGAAAAATAATTTAGAAATTGTTTTCGATGAAAACACAGAAAAAGATTTACATGATTATAATATTTATAAAAATGGTGTGTTGTTTGATAAAATTTATAAAATGGAGGACAAATATTATAACAAAACTATTATACCATATGAAAACCATTCACATAGTAGTTTTAAAAATGGTGGTGCAACAGGTTTAGACCGGGATTTGTCAGATTTTTGGAAAGGAAATATGAATGATAATGGTTGGATTTCGGATATTGATAAACCGATAACAATAAAAAAGGGTTTACACGATTATACATCTACGCATTGGATACAATTTGATATGAAAAATAATCAAAATATTTTGGGTTTTATATATAAGCCAATAAGTAAATTAATATATAATAAAAAAATATCTATAAAAATAAGCCCCGTTGACAATAATTGGTCTAATGAAAATTGGATTGAAATCGTGAAAAATAAATCAGAATTATTATTATCTCAACCGTTGAATGAAAATGAAATGAAATTATTTTTTCCCGAAACTATTAATGGCAGATTTATCAGAATATATATATTTGATTTTGAAGACCAAGCTGGTGGTAATTTTACTATTTTATATGATTTAAAACATAATTTGAAACAAATAAAATACATAGATAGACAAGTATTATTGAATAATCATTATCGTTATAATATAAGTGCTCGAGACATTTATAAACAAGAAAGTATTATTTCGACAACATTAATTTCCAGTCCAGTTGACTTATTTCCGGGCAATCCATCTCTACCATTGAATTTTACAGGCATTGAAAAAAGTGAAAAGGTTATATTAAAGTGGTTAAAAAATAATGAAAGTGATGTAAAATATTATTATATTTATAGAAGTATTGCAAGCAATGATTATCAATTAATATATAAACTAGGTATAAATAGTATTGAATTGACATTGGTTGGTGATATGTATCAAATGGCAGATGCAAATTTGACTAATGGTGAAACTTATAAATATAAGATTACAGCAGTGGACGACGAATTTAATGAAAGTTTAACCTCTGCTGAATTAGTTTTAACTCCTCAAAATATTGTTCCTCATAAACCGAACGAATTAAAATTAATTCCGGGATTTAATTCTATGAAATTAGTTTGGAGAGAAAATGATGATGATATTGATAAATATAAAATATACAGAGGCTTAACAAATAGTGTTCAGCACGTATATGATATTAATAGTAATAATTGGTCAATATTGGGTAAAAATATTTGTTTTGTAGATATTAATGTGTTGAACAATACCGAGTATTTTTATTCTTTAACGGCTGTAGATAAAATAAATCAAGAAAGTGAGAAAACAGATATAATAATTGGTATACCGCAAGACAATCCTCCCAAAAAACCTAACATTTTAAATATAAGTAATCATGATAATTATTTATCATTGGTGATAGAATTAAATACAATTGAGTTTGATATTTTTTCATATATTTTGTATAGAAGCGTAGATAATATTAATTATGAAATTATAAATTTCATATATACAGATTATTATATAATAAATTTACCTTTAAACAACTATATATTTTCGTCTTTTAAAAAGGGAAATGACAAAAAATATAAAGATCCTCGTATAAATATATTTAACGCCGCTACAAATAAATCTTGGATAGCAAATGATAATAATCCATATTTAGAATTAATAATACCAGAGACTGATATAGATAAAACCATAATAGGATTGGCAATACAAGGAATGGATGATTTAAATTATCCAAAAAAATTTAAATTTAAAACTACTACAACAAATGTTTATCCTGATAAATGGGATTTATTTGACAATGATTTAATATATGTTGAAAATAATTATAATATGTCAAAAACTTTATTTAAAGTTTTGTTTAAGGAAAAAAAAAGAAACATAAAAAAAATACGAATAGAACCTTTAAATACTATTGATAGTTGGAAGGGGAGATATTTTTCAATGAAATGTGGTTTATTAATAGAAAATAATATTATCGATAAAAATATCATTTATAATGATTATAATTTAATAAATGGGAAAAAATATTATTATAAGTTGCAAACCAGAGATGTAAAGGATAATTCTAGTATATTTTCGGATGTTGTGTCTTCTATTCCAACGGATTTTTCACCTCCAGAAGAAATATCAAAACTAACAGTAGAAAATTTTTATAAAAGTATAAAATTAATATGGGATAGTTCGAATGATATTAGATTTAGTTATTATAAAATATATAAACAAGGGGTTTTTTATTCCAATACATTTGATTCTACATACACGGATAATATTAATATTGAAAATAACATAAAATATGTATATAATGTAAATGCTGTAGACATATATGGTAATGAGAGTAATAAGGGTATTGAGGGAGTAGGATATTCTATAATATCTGATATCCCTACATTTACAATAGAAAAAACTAGTCATAATTCAATTAACATACGTTGTTCTTTATATAATTCAAGAACAATATTACAAAGGGATATTTTTTATATTGCGAGTTATAATAAAAGTGGTGAATCAGGAAATATAATACATAGCAATTCTAATTTTATATTGTTAGATAATTTGCAACCCGATAGTGTATATGAAATTAAAATAAAATATATGATAGATTCGTTAGAAGGGGGGTATTCTAGTATTAAAACGATAAAAACACAAAAAGTACCTTCGGGATTAAATGATATTGGTATTATAACAAATTTTGTTTATGAATATGATAATAGAAATATTAATTTATCATGGGATAAAAATATAAATGTTTGGGATTTAAAAGAATATTATATTACCATAAAAAAAAATACCGGTAAGGATTCGATAACTAATATGGAAGATATAATTGTAAAAAAAGATATCAATAAATATGTCGTTGAAAAATTTGATTCATCGACAATATATGAAATAAAAATATATTCAAAAACTGAATTGGATATTTTAAGTAATCCAGCTATTATAAATATTGAAACTCCAGAAATGCCTGATAAAAAACTATATGATGAAACATTGAAAACGATTAATGATATAGAAAAAAACATAAATATATTTACAATAAAAGAAATTAGTGACGCTATTTTAAAATTGGAAAACAATAAAATACATGGTGATTTTGTTGACAAAGTAAAAATACTTATGATTGCATTAAAAGAAAGAAAAACATATTTAGAATCTTATAATGAAACCAATGATAAAATTGAAGAAATAAATATATTATTAAACAATAAAAATATAAATGATATAAATATATTTTTGACTAATCAATTGGAATTTGTTTCTAATATCGATTTGCGAGATAAATATGATTTTAAAATAAAGCAAATAAATAATTTATTAATATCGAATACAAATAAAAATGCTACACAAGATAACATTAATTACATGACCAATGCCTTGTTAAATGGTATTTTGGTGGATTTTGTAGTAAAGTATGAACTTCTTTCCTCATTTATTCCTATCCCGGAGTTAGTAAATATATATAATAATTTATTCTTAGAATATACTGATAAAAAAAACATATTAGAAAATAGAGAGAAAGAAAGAAAGTCAACTATCGCTATTATTGATGAAATAAAAACAAAAACAAAAGATTCGAGTATTGTTGACATAAATATTCTACAAATATTATTAATAGAAGTAGAAAAGCATAAACCATATTCATTTGATAATAATTTAGAGTTATCTTTTAATGAAGAAAAAACGAAATTAATCCGCTTAATTGACCAATTAAAAGTAAAAGAAAAAGAACAGTTAACATGGTTATCGAAAAAAATAGAAAAAAAAAAAATTATAAATTATTCCTACAATAAAAGCTTTATAACGTGGGAAAACGAATCATTTAAAGGATTGTCTATAATAATTTTGAATACAGGGATTAATGTCTATTTTGATTGGATGGAACTAAATAGTTATTTTGAAAATTATATTTATTTTAACGAAAATATTAAGATACAAGAATTATTAAATACTTATACATTTCGTGTAAATGTTGTCCGATATCTTCAGTCTAATAAAGGTTATAAAACCGTGCATAAAGATGTTAATGTAAAATTTAGAAGAATTTATAATACAAAATATACTGGAGAGGTTTATATATCAAATGATGACGTGTATCCAGACAAAAAAAATATTTTTATTGCTGGGGATTTGTTAACCATAGGGGATAAATGGTTATATAAAGATTCTTTATCGGGTGATTCCAATATTTTTAAAACATTTACGTTTGAAGATGTGAAGTCTAATATAAAAAACGATGGTATAATAAAAAATTCTTTTTTTGAGTATAAAAATATAGGAAAATCCACTTTTCAAATGTATGATGATGTTGATTTTACATTAATACAAAATAAAGAATCTCAAGGTAAATTAATTAAAAATGTTGATTCAGTAAATAATAATATAATGAATACCTTAACATTAAATCAAGTATCATTGGGTTTTCCGAATAAGAATATTACTTTACAAGAATCAATTAAAAGCATGACAATGTGGTTTAAAAATTGGAATTCAGAAATTTTATTTTCTTATAATGATATTACTATTAACAATGATGAAGAAATACAAAATATTACCGTTCTAGATGAAAATGCTCGGAATGTGTATATTATAAAAAAAGCAACAAATACAAATGTAAATATTTATAATAATAATAAATGGATATTTTTATATTTAGAATTTTTAACACCGATTAGTCAAATAAATAAAAATGATATAAAAATCAATTCTGATGGCGATGTTGATTTGGGTGAAATTAATTTTTATAAAAAAAAATTATCATACGAACAAATAAAAAAAATATCACAAAAAAATACTGTGTCATATAAAATAAATGTAAAAAATGCAGAAACCATAACAAACTCGAGTATATTTTTAAAACCAGATGACTCAGAAAATTATGATAATGTATTGATAGGAGTAAAAAATATGAATTATACGTCAATATATATAAATACGCTTTTTAAAACAGAATTGACAAAAAAATGGAAACTGATATCTGGTACTTTTAAAAAGAGATTAATAGTTGATAAAGATATATACACTACGGAAGGTTTCGATGACTTATTGTATAGTTTGAGAGTGGGGGAAAATTATCCAAAATGTGTTGGGATAAGTAAGATAGATAATAAATATTATTTAATGGAGAGAACCTTAGAACAATTAATAACAACTGGAGATAATTCATGGATATTAGAAGATGAATTAACTTCCGATCACAATTGGGAAAAATTTTTTTTATATATCCGGGATGAAAATAATAAATTAGAATTACCAACAATAAATATTATTAATTCATTGGACAAATTAAATATTATAACACTGAATCAATTATATTATATTGTATTTCCTAGGGATAGTGTTTTATATAATAATATAATAAACAAAGTTGATATTATTGATGTCTTTATTAATAATATATATAGTGAAGGAACCCCATTGATTAATAATGATATATGGGTAGATACAATAATAAACATAATAAAAAATAAAAAGGCGGTAATTATAAAATATTATGATGGTGTCTATACTTTTTATATATTATTCAAATTTGTATACAAAATGATTGATTTTCCTATCGATATAATTTTCAACACCATAGTAAATTAAATTGAATTAAAAAAATAAAAACATGTTTAAATTAAATAAAAAATTAAACATGTTTCCTTTACAACACTATAGAAAAAAGAAAAATAAGTTATATTATATATTAAAAAAAAGTGATGACCTAGGTTTTTGCGATATGGATAGCGATACACCTGCTTTTAAAACAATGAAACTCATTCGTGAAAATTGTTTCGACAAAAGGGTTCAATCCAAATTGGAATACTTATCAGTAAATATTGATTTTAGAGAATGCATGTATTTCTTAACAGATGAAAAAAAAATGTTGGAATGGTTTGAGAATATAGAATGTGAAATAGCATATGATGGTTTTGACATTTATACAGTAAATTTATTAGAACATATAGATGATTTAATGAGTGAAAATAAAATTGTTTATATGTTTATTAATTTAGATGGTTATGGTGTAGACCAAGAAGAAGAAGAATATTATTCTTGCCACGGCGTTAGTGGCATATTTGTTCCGTTGGGCAATGGGAAATACAAATTCAATTATATAAACTCACACGGTAAATCTATGAAAACGACGGATTATTTGGAACATCGATTTTCATCTACTAGAGTTAAAAAAATACAATTCAAAGAACCAGTAGATGTACTTCTTATGAGGTCTTTTACAAAATTTATAAATAAAAACAATAGTATCAATGCACACGTTTCATACAAAGGAAATGAATTAGATACATATTATGGGGTTAATTTGCAATGTGGTGATGACCACGGGATATGTTTTATCATACCTTTTATATTGTATTACTATTTGGGAAATAACTATTATAAACCTTTTGATAAAAAAAATGATTTGTTTAGTTCTGCCTCTAAATTGTTAAAACAAAACAGAATCATGGATTTTGTTCATTATTCATTTATTGATTTCCATCCAGAATTTAAAAGTATTATGATGAATTGTGTGTTGATAAATGAACGTTTAGCACTATTGAGACTTTGTTTAGAAAAATCTGGTTTTCGATTTGTAAAAGACATCACAAATACTTTTGTATCTTTTATAGGTCAGAGTTATTTTCAGAAAAAAATAATAGATAGTTATTAAAAATGAATGTTGGTGTGAAAACAAGCATAAGTACAAATAGAAATATATATGATGAAAAAGGTAATTATTTGCCTTCTGGTAATTATTATTTTTTAATTAAAGAATTTAATAGTAATATAATAACGGGAAATATAACTTGTAGAGGAGAATTTGGCGAATTTACTTTTGAATGCTCAAAGGTTATAAAAATGATGGCTATTGCACAATCTAGATTAGCTAGAAGGGCAAACTTACAAGAAACTGGTATGCCAACATATGCATCGCCTGTAAATTCTCCATCGCATGCTTTTTATAATACCAATAGTATTGTTCAAGAATACGAACCTTTGCCTACAGTTAATTATAAAAGCAAAGAATTAACTTTACCAACAACTCGAACAAAGAAAAAAAAGAAAAGGTTAGTAATTAAAGAATTGGATACGTGTGTTATATGTTTAGAATCTATAGAAAAAAATAAAAAAAATCTGGTTTGTTTTCATTCATTTCATAATTCTTGTATAAATGAGTGGTTCCAAGATGGTAATATTAATTGTCCCGTATGTAGAAAAGAACAACCCTTTGAATTAATTTATGATATTTCAAATAATATAGAAAATACTACATCGGAACATAGAGAAACGCCAAATAGCGAAACAAGTAGAACTGATACAACTGAAATGCATTCTAATCGTATAATACGCGTTTCAAATCAAATTCCTAGAAGAGTAAGAATAAATAATTATGTTTCGGATACATCTTCTAGAACAAATAATTTAGAAAGAATGGCAATAAATAATATTAGAGAAAGATATGCTTTTGGTTCGTCTAGTTCACATCGTTATAATTTAAGACCTCGTTCGGAAATTTAATATTTAATTAATATATAATGTCAGAAGATTATCACGTAGCTCGTAGTATTTATTACTCTTTTTTTAGCAAAGTTAAAAATGTATCTACTTCTTTGCCGAAAATATATAAAACGTATGTTGAAACTGATGCTAGTGGTGCATCCAGTATTTTTAGAATGTCTCCGCATTTTAAAACTCTTCATAGCGTTCAATTGAATAACAGTTTAAAAAAAACATTAGAAAATGATTACACTGGAGAGAAAATATCTTGGTATACCAATAGTGGTAGTAGTTTAAGTGCCTTATCTAATATATGTTCAAATGTTGTAGATCCTGTATTTTTTTATATGAATTATAATAATTACAACAAAGACGCTGATTGTTTAATTGTTGATTATATATCGAAAATTGTATCTACTTGTAAAGAAAAAAATATTATTTGTATAGATAGTTTTGGTTTAATTGATGGGTGTTTAACAACATCCGATTCAGATAATAGTGCTTTAAAAGAAAAAATTGTTAAACGTTGCGGTTCAAGATTATCCGATAATTATATTGTAGGTTCTACTTCTTCCGGTAGATATAGACTACTTTTACATCTAAACACAGTTATGGAAAATTAATATTTGTTCTTATAATTAATAATATGATTATACAAATAATAAAACATACTAGGCGACATAAACAAGTTAAAACATATGGGTCTTGTAAATAATCTTTATAAGTGTCATATCGTTCATTTAATCTGTATTTAATGGTATCTTTTTTAGATAATATAATGTTATCAATAATATTATATTTTTTTACTCTTTGTTGGATATTTATAATTACTGACGAAACATCATTTATGTTTATTACTACTGATGATAAATCTCTTATTTCTATTATTGATATTTGTAAGTTTTGTTCCGACATATATTATATCATTAAAAAAATTTATTGATATAATCTGTTATTTTATATTTTTTTCGATAAAATTTTTTTTTTTAGTTTTATTTATTTTTTATATTTTTTTATAATTTTTTTTTTTTTTTTTTTTTTTTTTTGAAAAATTATATTTTCTTTTTCTGTTAATTTCCAAGATAATGAAGCACCACGTCTTTTTACATATAATTTCCATTGTTGTAATTTATTATAAATGTCTTGTTGTTCTTTTGAACACGTAGATAACTCTTGTTGTGTTAATTCTTGAAAACCAATATTTTTATTGTTTATTCCATATTTTGTTTTATATGATTTATTTTTTGAACCTATTACAGGAATAGTATTCCATTCATCATAAGTTCCGTGTAAACCATCTGTATATTTTGCATATCCGTTTATTTCAAATAAATGATCCCCTGTTCCTTTGCATTTTATTTTTGTGATGAAACAAGTTTTCGTATTAGGTATTTCTAATATTTCGCATTTTTTTTTTCGATCTTCTTCTGTAAATTCCGGATTTGTTTGATGTCCGTTATAATATATCAATCGTACGAGATAATATTTTTGATCACACCATCTTGTTAATAAAGTTCCGTGTGCTCTTTCTATGTTATTATTATATCTTGTTGGCATTTTATTACATTAAAAAATATACATTTTTTTAATTTCAATTTATTAAGCGTGGGTAGTCCACGTGGTATTATCAAATGATGTATAATGTTGTGTAGTATTACCTACATGTTTTGGTGGTGTTTTGCATACGTGATATTTACGTATAGGATTGTATGGGTTATCCTTTCTATAATTATATGTTGTACCGTGCGTATATACATTATCGCCTTTTTTATTGGAATCGCCCCATTGTGTGCGTATATGATATTTTTGATTATGATGTAAAGTAAATTTACAATCATTGTATTTTGTATCTCTATATTCGAATGCTTTTACTTTTACGCCCCATTTTTCTTGTTCTTCTTTGCCGTATTCAATGATTTTAACTACTGGTCCAACTGTTTCGTAAGATTTTGCCCCATTGTCTAATCCTACGGCACTATATCCACCTGTATACGCTCTTAAATATATTTGTTTGTTTTTTACTTCTTCTTCTTCTTCTAATTCTTTTTCTAATATTTCTTTTTCATATCTTTTTTTATCCTGTTCTGCCTTATCATTATACCAAGCTTTATCTTGTTCGTTCATAAATGTCCATTGTTTAATGTAATATTGATATGCGGATGTTGGTTTTTTTATACTCATGTTGCTTTATAATTATATATAATTCGATAATATCGAATTCAATTTAAATGTATCCAAATTCTCTCCAAAATATTTTTAAAAGAGTGATTTTAGAAGTTTTAAAATAGTTGCACCAACTTTTAATCCTTCTTTTTCAGGAGTAGTATTATTTTTACTTTTAAATTTCATACAACCTTCTAATGTTAATGTGTTTTCAAGAAAATCTAATGTTTTTCCATCACAAGGAAAGCCGAGTTTTTTGTAATAATCTGTTTTTTGAAAATGGTCGTTGTGTGTATTAAGTAATTTGTTAACACGTTTATATAACTCTATATTTTGAGTGGGACAATGACTAACAAAATGTTGTTTGCATTCTTCATCACCATGAATATCAACGATAAGGTCATTGTATTGTTTATCTAATAATTTTGATAAACATTTTACTTCTTTTGATTTTTTGGATTTCCAATCTAAATTTAGGTTGATTCCATTCTTGTTTACATACCAATTGCCTAAAAAAATGCCGTCAGGATTTAAAGTCATTACAACATGGATCTTTAAATTAGGAAGTGGAGAGAAAATACTTTTAAGAAACCCTTCTAAGATCCATGAAGCAATGGATTCGCCAGGATGCTGTCTACATATTAACCAAACATTACGACATCCATTACCTATTGTTAACATCTTGATAGGTCTATTTCCATGACTATATCCAATAGTGTTTTGTTTTACGAATGATTTTTTACTCATTAGATTACCTAATTTGTAAATTCTCTCCAAAGGATATGGAACATAGTATGCGAACCAAACAATATTTTTTGTGGGTTTAATTTTCCAATTGACTTCTTGAGTAGATTTTGTATAAGTATATTTTTTTTTGTTTATTTTACATTTTGTTTTACGTTTATTTTTTTGTTTAGATGGTGTTAGAAACCATTTTTCGTTATCGTAAGAAGTAGCTATACCTAAATGTTTAAATCCGTTATTACAATCGATATGAGTTTTTAAAGAAAAAAAACAATTCCTTCCTAATACATTTGAAACTTTAAAGTAAAACCAATACTGAGATTTATTTCCTTCTCTTATAATTTCTTTTTGGAGAGAAATATGAAAATGGGTGTTAGTATTTGAATTTTTAATAGATAAGGTTTTGATACTTCCACTATCGAAATTGCTATTTATAGTGGGTACTTTATTGGATATTTTTCTTGTTTTATTTTTAATTTTTCTCTTGCGTTTTGTAGTCATATTAATATATAATTATATTTTATATATTAATTTATTATTTTTTGAATTGTTTATCAAAAATGCTTTTTGCCACTTTTTTATCGTGTTTTTTCCAATATTCTTCTTGAAGTTGTTTACTAGGTGTCAAACCAAAAAATCCTTGTAATGTTTTCCATGTGTTTTTTCCTTTTTTATTTAATCGTTGATGTAATGGTTGTGGTTGATTTTGTGGTTGTTGATTTTGTGGTTGTTGATTTTGTGGACTCGGCGTTTTTAATAAATCTCTATCTCTAAATCTAAAGCGATAATGATTTCCTACGATAAGTAGATTTCCATCGATATCGCGTGGATCAATATTAGTATTGGGATTTGTATTTGTATTCATGTTATATATTATTAAGATTTTTTAAGAAATATGTTTTTGTGTTCTGTATCAATATTATTATAAGGAATATTATTTTTTATACACCATTTAATACATTTTTGTATATTATTGGATTTTATCGTATTTATTTTTTCTACTTTTCTATCTTTATTAACAATAATTTTAATTGTATTTAAAATATTTTCAATTTGTTGGTTTCCTAAAACACAGTTAATTTCCCGTAGATTTATTGTAAAATGTATTTGCATTGGAATATTTAAAATAGAGGTTATGCACATTTTTTCAAAATCAATAGAATTCATTTCATTTAAAATATTTTTAAATTTTTCACATATGTTTTTTGTATTTGTATATTTAAACCCCAAGCATGCTATATATTTTTCTGAATTAGCATATCTACTTGTATTTGGTTTAATAATAAATAATTTTTCATAAAATGTAGATAAAAAATAAATTAATTGTGAAGTAGGTTTTAAAAAAATGTCAAACAATTTAAGAATAAAACTTCCTCCTTTTTTTTGCATAGCTATTGCATATATGATTTGTGTAAATATTAATCGAATGGACATACCCTCCTGTCTATTATAATCAATTGAAAAATCAAACCCACCATCAGCGGTAATAATATTCATAGAATTACCATATTTATCAATACAATGAGTAAAATTATCTATATTATATAAATTACCAGTGTTGTCTACACCCTTTTCAATATATACATTTTTATTTTTTTTTAAAAATTCTTGTGCTTTATTCCAACCCGGAATAAACTTGTTGTTTTTATCAATAAGAGTCATACCATAGTAATTATCCAATATGTTTTTTCTAAGAAAACTTGTTGCTTCTATAAATCCACCAGGTCCTTCAGCTAAATGAAATGTATTAATAGAACTATCATTGCGGTCGATGATATTAAATGTATTATAAATTTCCAAAATTTTAAAAAAAGCTCTTGAAATAGGTTTATATTGACTAATTGATGTATTATAATTAGGTATTGGTGTATGTATAAATTCGTAGGGGTTTGTATATTTCTTGGATGCATCCCAATTATTTGAATATTCATTTATTTCCTCTTTTATTTCTTTTAAAAAAAATGATAAACTTTTATTTAAATATATTTGTTCGTTACTAATATCTTTTACGGTAAGTTCAATATTTTCATTTGCAATTTCATTATGGATATTAGATAAAATAAAATAAGTCATGTCTATTTATATATTAAAAATTATATTTAATATTGTTAAATATAACTTTATTTAACCCAATGGTAATTTAAGCTTTTTTTTTAATTTTTTGACACGTCTTTTTATCTTTGGTTTTTTATCGACATCTTCTTCTTGTTCTTCATCTATATTTTTCATATTATGAATAATCATATTAGATACTGATTTTGCATCTGGATTCGATTTCTTTTTATAAATAAAGTAATTGTTTAAAAATGATATTTCTTTTTCATTAGATGACATCTTGTTTGCCCCCTTAACAATATGCGGATTTAATTCTCTGTTATCTATTTTTTCATCCATAATGTCAAATTCATCTTTAAACGAACCTATTGCAGATGGAAATTCAAAAGACTTTGCTTCTACATCAGTAATTGGTTCAAAACCGTATAACTGTAATGCACTAGTTAAATAATCAAAATTAACAAGATGTTCTTTTTGCCAAGTATTAATTGATTCTTGAAAGACATCTATTGTATACCCAATGCATTCTTCTGTATCTGGAAATGAATCATTATTATATAATTTTTTTATTTCCCACATCTTTTCATCACCATTTATGATATACATACTATCTTGATAATCAGTGTATTTTAGTTTATCAAATACCTTTTTACCATCATAACATGTTCCTATAAAATATCCACCTACTTTACAAGTTTCACTAACATTTCTTAAGAAATTGTGCAATGTGCTTTTATCTTTCCAAAAATAATGTATTGAAAATTGATTTGAAATGATATCAAAACCATTTTTACCCTTACCATAATTTTTTAATATCCCCTTTTCTAAATTATCTGATGGTATTGTTCCAAATACAGCATTTACAATGGTAGTTGCTTTTGTATTTGTATTAGCTGTCGCATCACCATTTCTAATGTTTTTAGATGAATCACCATTTATAAATAAAGCATTGGGTAAAATTCTGTTGCGTTTACAAGCATTTAAATATCTAGCACACGCACCATCTAAACGATTTTCAATATTATCTTTTGAATAATCAATACCAAATACAAAACTTAATTCAGCATTAATCCATTTTTGTAAATCTCCAGCTTTACCAACAGATTGATCAAATAAAGTATCGCCTCTTTTACATACATTTATAATTAATTTTCTTTTAATAAAATTATGAAAAGATCTTAATCTATTAGTAGTAGTTTCCTTAGATTTTTTTTTATAATAAACGCCAGCATCATTAATTTCTTTTGGAATATCGGTTCCGGTTGTAATCATTTTTTTTGTTATCGGATTATTTATAGAACGCCATACGCTTTGAGCTACATGGTGAGCATTTCCATAATTTTTTCTATAACCACTTTGTAATTCCGATGTTTTATCATATCTAGCCCTTATAGGAACCCATTGCCAACCCGGTTTATTGTCTTTAACAAATTTAAATTCAACAATATTCCAATCTTCAAATGATTGTGATTCATCTTCTGTTAACATGTAGTTAATGCCAGATTGGTTATTTAATATGATATTTGATAAATAAATGGGGTATTCTGGTGTAGGATTGGTTGGTTGAAATAATACAGGTTTATATTTATCTTCATTATAATTACTCCATTTCTTTTTTGGAAGATTATCATTTATAATATCGTCCAAAGGGTTTATAAATCCGTGTCTGGTTTCATCGTAACCAACACGCAATTCCATTGTTTTATAAGATTTAAACTGTGTAGAATCACTCATATCTGTTCCATTATTCAATATATTTCCAATAATTTCTTGTTTTGTTTCTGGGTCTTTTTTAATTGTTACTAAAAAGTCTATTGTATTGTATTCGGAAGGCTTCCATTTAAATGAATGCATCCAAGTAATTTTATTTTTGGGTCCTGCGACACCAATCTTATCTGAACCCACTCCCAAAAAGGACGGTGTGAATATTAATCCATCTGTTTCATATTCAAATAATGAATTATCAACGTCATCCATTATTTTTTTACATTGTATAAATATATTTTCATCATTATTGTTATAAAATTTTTTAATTGTAAACGTCATTGGAGATTTTTTATCAGACGAAACAATATTAATCGGACTTAACTTATTTAAATATTTTTCGAGTTCAACTTTTCTAAATATATCTCGTTCCAATTCTTTATTTTCATATACTAAATCTTTTCCTTCTATGAAAGGATATGGTCTTAAATCCTTCCTATTTAATATATAAATATCAAAAGCACAATATTTATTAATAAATTCTCCTTGTAAATTATTAATAACGTGTTCACCGTCAATAAGTGTGTTTAAAGCGCTTTTATTTTTTGTTATACATCCCGTGAATTGCACATTCATATTCACATCAATCAAATATATTTTTCCTAATTTTGAAATATATAATAATTTCCGCATACCATCGGCTTTATCCGTTACAGTATAAGGATTATTAATATTGGGTTCAGACGACGTGTCTTTTAACGGTATTATATTCGGCATTTCTAAACTAATTGAAGAAGGTCCTATAAATTCTCTAGAAGAAATTTTCTTTACTTCTGATACTTTTTCACCAAAATGTACTAAACTATGATATTGCTTTAAAATCAATTCTCTTTCTGAAAAAGCAACTGGAAAATTTGTTTGTTGAAGCCCTGATAATATTAATTTGATACCATATTTTATTTTTCTGAGCAAATCACCTGTATCCATATATTTTGCTACATCATTAATCAACTCTAATTCTATTTCATAGATTTCTTTGTTCTCAAATACATTTGATTGTTCTATTTTATATTCAGGTATTAAATAATTCCTATTTTTATTCGACGTTTTAACAATACTACAATCAATTTGAAAAGGGAACCCTACTGTTTTATTGATATAATTATTTCTAAAAGAGAATCGTTTTAAATATCGAAATGTTTTTTTTGTGTCAGTCCAACCATCAGTAATAATTTGTATTTTTTGTGCGTGATATTTTTGATACAATTGTTTTTCTGTTTTAAAATTTACCCGAAAATGAAAATTATCAAAATCAACAGGGTCCAAATTACCCCTTGATTCAGTTCTTTTGCGAAATTTCTGAGTGAATGATATATTACGATTGTTTACATTTATTTTATCCGTCTTACAATATTCACGTATATCATTCATGCCCTTTATTTCTGTTCTAATGTTCGACATTTTAACGTCTCCCGATGAAGTTGTATATTCATTTTGAATATTTAAATGCGAATCATCATTAAATAATTTCCACCCTTCAGATTTTATTTTCTCGATAACATTATCAAACGAAGTTCTGGTAATAGGGTTCCAATGTTTGGTACCGAATTTAATTTCCAATTCATCCGTTTTAGATTTACTATCTGAATGGTAAATTTCTAAATATTCTTTTAATAAATCATTTGATGTTTTTTCTTTTGGCATATATATATATAATTTGTGTTCATTTTATATTTTTTCAATTTAATTTATTTTAAAATTCCATTTGTAAAAGTATATATAAATCTTTTTTTGTATTATATTTTGTAGGCGTTTTCATAATATTTATATTGAATTTTTTACATAATTCCCTCAATTCCAATATTTTATATGCTGAAATAGCCTTCAGGGGTTTATTTATATTTTCTACAACTATACGCGTTTTTTTTAATAATGCTACATCAACTGGTTCTATCGATATCCCATACGTATTATCTTTTTTGCATATATATATAGTTTTATTGTCAACATTATTAATATGTTCATAAAAAATTTTATCATCAATATAAACAATATTTTGCTGTTTACACGCTATTAAAGCTAGTAATGTTGACAATACCATCTTGTTTTCATATACTAAGTTATTTTCAACTTCATTGATTTTTATTTTAAATGGTTTAAGTTTTTTTTTATGTTTTCTGATTTCTGTAATTAAATCCAATTTAACGGTTTTTTTAAATGTAAACGATGTTTTATTTATTTGGGTTTCAATATAATATTGTTGCATATTTTTATCAAATATATACCAACACCAAAACAATGAATCTTCATCAACATCGGGAAAAAAAAAATCCGAAATAATAGTTTTTTTTTCGGTCTTTGGTTCTTTTTTTTCCTCCAAAATTGTATATTTTTTATTCTCAATAAATTTATTATAATCATTTATTAGTTGATAAATATTTTCTTTAGTTAAAAAATATTTATTTGAAATCATTAATGTGGTCGATTGTTCACGCATTAATTTGTATATAACACTTTCTCTTTATCTTGTTTATTAAAATATTCTTTCTTAAAAGTATGTTTTAGTGTTTCCACTTTTTTCAATGTTTTTTCTTGGACATCAACATATTTTATATATTTTTCAATATCTTCAATAATTAATTGATTCAATAAATTCATATTAATAAATATACCATTTTTATTTTCGGAATAATTGATATCGTTTTTTTTTATAATAGATAATATTTCAGTATGATGACAAACATCTAATAATTCAATTTTTTTTTTCAAGTTTTTTAAATAAGATACTGTTTTCATTTATATAATATTAAATAGTACGTTTATATTATATTGAGGCTAAATTATTTATAATTTAATATTTCCTTTTTTTTTGTATTTTTTTGTATTTTTGGGTGTAATTTTTGCTGAAACCTTGGGTGTTCTCGGCATTATAAGTTCTGCCAAAACAGATATATTTTCATCATTCAATTCATATCTTACACCAATAACTCTAACATGTATATTAGTTCCGTCTTTTATAGTAGAATAATATTTATTATTATAATTATGGTCTCTGGCTATAAAAATTATAACAGGACTATTTAATTCATCACCATAAGTTGCTTTAATTCCGGCTTTTGTTATATTCACTACATTACATTTAATTTTCATACCTTCTATTGGTCTACAAATTTTACATTCAAAATTAACATTAAATACAACATTTGTCGAATTCAAAACACCAGATGAATACATCAATACATTTATAGAATTTTTTTTTATAAATCCTTCTATTGTGCATTTACCTTCCAATTCATCTTTTAATTTAATTTCTAAATTTTCCCTTACATTTTCAGCAACCAAATTAAAATCTAAATATACATCCCGCGAAATAACATTTTTTGAAAATAAATTATGCATTTTATTTTTGGTTAAAGGCATCTTATATAATAACGATATTAATTTTTAAATAATATTTCAATTTATTATTTAATAGTTATATTTTTATCCATAAGATTATTTCTAGCACTTTCTACTGTGGAAAAAAACCACCGTTTACCATCTTTTTTAATAAAATCATTATATCTCAATAATAATTCATTTTCTACACACAATTGTTCGCTAGTAATTCTTGCGTGTTTTAATTTCGACTTATCAATTATATATTCTTGAACAAAAGTTTCACCTGTTTTTTTTGTTCTATGATATATTTTACCATCAACATCACTTATTGTATCAATAATAGATTTTTTTAATTTATACTTATCATAACTTAATTTATTTATTCTATTAATTATATTTTGTTTTGTATCCCCCTTCGAACAAGCTTGTCCCCTGTTTTTATATTTATTTGTTTGCTCACTAAAAGTTTTAAGTTTACACACAATATCTTGTTTTTTAAAAATATCCATAAAACCTATACTATCATTTATTTCTTCATCGTGTATTTTAAATTTATCAAATACAAGTTTACCCAATGAGGCAACAGTAGTTCTATCTTTCTCAATTATATCGTCTTGACTAATATTTAATATTGAAATTTTTGATTCTATTCTTTTTTCTGCTAATTTATAATTTATAAAAACAATACCTTTTATTTCTTTTCTTTCTAAAACTAAAGCGTCGAAAAAGGTTTTTATTAATTGTTCCGTTTCTTGAGAAACAACACTTTCCATTGTCGTTTTTTTATAAATATAACTAGCAATTAAAATTTTATCTTTATAATTTAAACTATCTAATAAATGGTCTGCACAAAGTTGTAATAAAATGCCCACATCCAATTTATTATATTTATGCAAACTATAAACAGACCATGCTGCAAAATATCCCCAATCATTAGATTTTTTATTTGCATTATAATATTCTATTTTTTCTATAGGATTTTTAATTATATTTATTAAAACTTCTATTCTTTTTAGTATTTTTTCTATCTGCGCATTATTATTTATCAAAGATACTGCGCTTGTTTTTTGAAAGTTTTTAGGAGCTAAAAATTGTAATTTATTTCTTTTAAAATCAGGATGTCTTCCGCGTTGAAATACAGAAATACCCTCATTTTCAATTTCTATGGGTTGAAATAAATAATAATCCCCCCTATTAATCAACTTACCCAAATGCCCAATATAATCTACAATATATTCATTATTGTTGTTAATTAAAAATTCTAATGCTGTCATTATTTGGTCATCAGGATACATTTTAATAGAATTAATCGACGCTATCAAATCATTTTTTTTATATACATGTTTTTCTTTAAATAACAAACGTATGCGTTGTAGAATTTTATCAATATTCATTATAATAAAATTTTCATTGTATGTGGAGTTATCAATATCTTTTGGAACAATATTATTCGGTTTACAATTATATTCACAATCCATAAAATCACATATAATACTATTATTTTTATCTCCCAGAGAAAATTCTATAGTTGAACCCGAAGATAATAATTGTTCCACCTTTTTATTCATATTTTTTTCTGTAGAAAAATGACTATTTTTATTTAATAAACAATCTATAGCATTTTCTTTTAATAATCTAGAAACATTACCTATTTGTATTCCCTTTTTCTCCGCAAATCTATACAAATACATATCCGCCGCTTCTTTTGTAGGATCTTCTAATTCGGTTCCATATAAATAAATTTGAACATTACGTTCTTTATAAGGTAATCTACAATGACTTTTATTTCTAACAGCTCTACCGATTATTTGGTCTGTTCTATTTAAATTATACCAAGGTTCTAATATATGTATTTGTCTAATATTTGCAAAATCTAATCCTTCACTACCCGCTTTTGAAATAATTACAACCTTAACTTGTTCCCCATTAACATTGTCAATATTTGTACATGCATCCAATTCAATCTTATTGCTAACAGAAGTTCTAGGACCAGATAATATTTTATCCCCTGTAATCATTATATATTTTGCCGGGTAATTAACCGGTTGTTTCGATGACATAGTTAAAGCATCAATAGCCTGTGTTCGCTCTTTTTTAAATAAATTAGATTTTTCACCATAACGAGTTATACCAATTTCTTCTAACGCCAATGCCAATGGAACACAGCCACCATCAATAAATTGGGAATATATCATAACAATACCCTTTGATTGTTGTATTTGTGTCATTATATAATGGATCTTTTTACTATATTGTTGTAAATTTTTTGGAGAGAAAATAGGACCCCATTTTTTTAATGTAGACGACTTATATTCTATTTCACCTATTTTCTTTTTTGGTTTAAAATACATTAATCTGGACAAACCTTTCTTACCATACAAAAATTTCGAAATATTACCCCCTGACTTTTTGTCCAAATTTTCATGAGGATACACCATATTTAATGCTTGTAATGGTGGGTCCAAAAGAGTATATTGTAAACCCTTTTCCTTTTTTAATATATTTTTTATTTTGTCAAGGATATAATCATACCCTTTTTGTTGATATGTCCCTATTTTAAGATAAATTAAATCCAAAAGCCTAATAGGATTTGTAATTTGTTTATTATTAATTTGAATAGTAGGATATTTTTTATTCTTTAATATACTAGCCAACGAATACGGATTTTGAAACTCTTGTGGCCATATTCTATAAGGAAATGCAAATGGATTTTCCCCTTTAACATACGATACATAACCAGTAAGTTTTTGTATTAATAATTCTTTACCTATTTCTTCACCATTTATTTTTTTAAATTTTCCATCCGAATCAAAAACATCACTTATTAATATAGGATATCTATTATCGTTTAAATTCATCAGATTTGTCAACCATATTATTTCTTTATAATCATTAAACATAGGGGTTGCTGTTAATAATAATAATTTCATATTCTCAGCATATGTTACTAATTCTAAAAATTTCTCAGAGGTCCCTTTCATACCATCAACATTTCTTATATTATGAACCTCATCTATCGTTATTAATCGATTAGAAAATTCATGCCTTATAGCCTTTATTTTATTTCTTCTTTTTTTCTCATTATCCGAATTTTTGGGTAAATTTTTAATTATTATATTATTGATATAATTTGCAAATCCAGTATAACCCAAAAACTCATATGATTGATTAATTATCTTGTCAATTTGCTGAATTAATTTATCTCTAGAAAGACCTTTCATTTGCATTGGATTTATTTCATTGATAAAACGATTACCGGTGCAAGATTTTAAATTCCACATACCGTTTATATTTTTTAATTTTCTATGATCAAATAATTGTAATCTATAATTCGTTTGAACAGCCGGAGAAGCTACAATTATAATTTTTTTCTTTACACCCAGTTGATTTAAATATAATCTCATTTCCTCACATACCGAAATCGAAGAACACGTTTTACCAGTTCCTAAACCGTGAAATAACAATAAACTATTGTATGGGGTTTGAAAACTTAAAAAATTGCGCACAAACATTTGATGTGGTGCCAATTCGAATTCTCTATCAGGATCACATATTTTTTCAGATTCTTTTTCAATATTATTAATATCTTTCCTTGTTATTTTTTTAGAACGGGTATCAAAAAATTCTTTTTTTTTTGTAATTTTTTGTGTAAAATTAGCATCATCTAAATGTGGATATAAAAAAGGAAATTTATTTTGTTCTAACACCTGTCTATTAGTATCACTTTGACATTTTTTTATAGCAAAAAAATCTTTTGTTTCTAATTTTAATAAATCATTATTTGTTTTTATTAATTCAAATAATTTCGCACAATCTGATTTTTCGGGTTGCTTTTTCGATGTTAATCTAATATTCTTTTTTCTTTTATACTTTTTTTTAGTTTGAGAAACACATTTCCCGAGTTTATTTTTTCTACTTCCATTTGGACATCTTGGCATTACTAATATATTATTAGATTAAACTATATTTATGTAAAATTTTTTCAATATTTTCTATTAATTCAATTCTTTCAAAATTATACGGACGTATAGTTTTTATACATTCTTCTAAAGTAAACCATTTGCTATTGCTAACTTCTGATTTTTGAAAGTTATTAATACATATGCGATTATTTTTAATATTAGCTAAATAATATTTATGTTTATACGATTTTAAATTAGACCCGGTAAATATTTCTTCCAATGGTAAAATATTTTTAACGACTTCTATTTGTGTTTTTTTTATCCCAGTCTCCTCTTCAAATTCTCTCAATGCACAAGTTAAATCATTTTCTAAATTATTTCTTCTTCCTTTTGGGAACCCCCATTCAGGTTCTTCCCAATCTGTATCACAAGAATTAATTAAATCTTGCAACTTAAATTCATTTGATTTATTACTTACCCCCAATTTTAATGTTTTAAATTTTTCTTGAGACATTTTTTCCTCATTTTTATATTGCATACCAACTCTTTCTCCCCATAATGCCTTCCACAATTGTTCAAATTCCATATTTAGTATTTTTTCTTTTTCTACTGTGGTCATTTCATGAATTAAATTTTTTATAAAATTATAATTATAAATAGGATATTTGCCTCTTAAAAAATCAACATAACCCAACGTGTCCTTTCTACAAATCATTAAATATTCAAATTTTGTTTTATTTTTTCTAAATAAAACAATACCGGTACTAGTAATTGGTTTTTTACATTGATGATATAAGTGTCCTGATTTCCCACAATTATTACAAAAGTCATAACTTGACATCTATATGTTTAAATCAATATCTTTTTATATCATTTGCTATATAATGGGTATTAATCCGAATATATGGATACCGCATTTAAAATTTACATTACAAACAATTGCCATAACATATCCTACACGACCAAATAAAGTGACAAAAAGAAAATATTACGATTTAATTAATAATTTACCAGTATATTTTCCTGAAAAACCCATGGGAGATACATTTTTAAAATTATTAGATGAATTCCCAGTTACACCATATCTTGATTCGCGCATGTCAATCATGAAATGGGTGCATTTCATATTCAATAAAATTAATAAAATAATGAATAAACCAGAAGAAGATTTTTATGAAAGTTTAGAAAAATATTATGAAGAATATAAACCAAAAAATTTAGTAGATATGAAACGATGGAAACAACAAGAAAAATACATTAAATTTGGATTTGGATTTATATTGATAATAAGCATTTTATACTTTTATAAAAAATAAGATTAAACTTTAAAAAAAGCACTATATAATACCAAATTAAATAAGATTCTCTGCTGTAAATATATATGAAAATACAATTTATAATATTTAGCATTACTGCTTTTTTAATTTATGATACATATCACGACGGCAAATATTCTGAAAAAATATTAAGCGGTAAAAAATATTTTAAAATGACAATGATGGGATTTATAGGATTGAGTTTATTGATAATGATAAAAAAACATCCATTAGACAGTAAAAGTATGTTGGAACATGCAACACAAATGATAAGATATATGCCAATAAAAAAAGGAACAAAAGATGTATTATCGCCAATTTTTGATTTTACAAAAGCAACACAACGTGTGGGTGGTATGATGGGTTCACATGAAACACCACAACTGAGACGAATGATGAATTCAGGTAGAACAGGAACAAAAAGATCTGTAAGCGAAACAAAGAAAAAATACGTTGCTTCAAAACAAAATTGGAAATGCAATGAATGTGGAAATCAACTCGATGCTACATTTGAGGTAGACCATATTATGGAATTGCAAGACGGTGGTTCTAATCATGTAAGCAATTTGCGTGCATTATGTAGAAACTGCCATGGACAAAAAACAATGATGCATAATTTATAATAACAATTATTAAATTTTATATTAAATTTAATATAAATTTAATATAAGAATATGTCAAATTTATATGAAGAATTCGATAATATATCAGAAGATATACCGGAAATAAAAAAACCTAGTGATTTTATACATAAAACATTGCACTTTGTTTCTTCATCTATAATATTTATACCTTTAATTATATTAGGAGTTGTCATTTTAGCATTATTAATAAGAAAACATATAAAATGGAATAGAACTGGGGGTTCTTGGTTTAACCATCCATTGTTATATCCATTTTTAATAATTATATCTTTTTTAATGTATCTTTTTAGAAAAATAAAAAATACCGTTATTAGTTCTATGCCTATTTTATCTAGGATATTAAAAAAATATTGGTTTCATATTATTGTTGTTATTTTAGCATTAACAATTGCAATAGGGACACCTATTTTATTATTAAATAATTCAACATCCCTCGGTAGTTGGTCATTGGTTTTTAGCGTATTAACATATTTATTAATTGCAGGCTCCGTAATATACGCTTTCAAAGCACTTATAAATAAAGAATATAGTGCAGAGCAAATGGGTGATGAAAAATGGATACCAAAAAGTTATAAAATAGCAGGAGAAACCGGCAGAACATTATTTTATTCCATATGTCTTATGATATTTTTATCAATATTAATGTTATTGGGTTATTTTTTATTTTCAAGCGAAATAGTCCAAATGTCCTCCATATTTTTTATAAGTGTTATAGCTTGTTTAATAATAGCAACAGGATTATATGTTTTAGGTAAAAAATTATTAAAACAAAAATTAAAACAAAATCCACTTTTTAATATTTTGTATCATGGAATATTTATTCTCCCCTGTATTTTTATCGAAACAGCCGGATATTTATACAGAGAATTTAAGAACACACCACAATTCATTTACAGCATTTTAGGAGTTGAATTAGGTATCATTTTTATTTGGTATATAATACCTACAATAACAGAATATTTATATACTTGGATGCCATCAAAAAGCAACAAAGCCCAAATAATACGAGATAAAATTTCTGGTTATGAAAATGATATCAATAAATTAAATCAAAAAAAAGACTCAATAAAACAAATCCCAGACAAATTAAAAAGTAAAAATAAATTACCAGATGGTTTTTGGGATGATTCCTTAATAAATAAATCTTTATATGAAAAGGGTAATGAAAAAGAATTAAAATCAGAACTAATAAATTATGGATTTACTGATGAAGATGAATTAGAACTATTACTAAAATATATTCAAACAAATGGGAAAAAATATCAAATATTGATTTTAAGAGAAAAAGAATTACAAAATAATAAAAAAATGTTGGAAGACAGTTTGGACGATTTAAATATTTTAGATACAGGAACTGTTTTGTTCGATAAAGCAAAATATTTAAACGTTGAAGAAAAAGTTGATTTTACAAACAAAATGGGAAATTTATCATCACCATTAAATTATAACTACAGTATATCTTGTTGGTTCTTTTTACATTCTAATAATCAAAAATGGAAAAATAAAGAAAAATCATGGAAGAATATTTTAAATTTTGATGGTAGACCCCAAATAATGTATAATATACAAACAAATACTTTAGAAGTTAGAATGAAATCAGGCACGCAAAAAAAAATAATTTTTGAAAAAGAAGATTTTCCTTTACAGAAATGGCATAATTTAGTTGTAAATTATAACGGTGGAGTAGTAGATGTATTTTTAAACGCAAAATTAATTGCATCCGAATCTGAAATTTTACCTATTATGAAAAGAGCAAATGTTATTTTAGGAGAGAATAATGGGGTCAGTGGTGGAATAACAAATGTTGTTTATTTTTCAAATTATATATCACGAACACGGATAGAAGCAAATTATAGGTTATTAAGGGATAATCCCGAAAGAAATCCTCCTATTTAATTTTCATATATATTTAGATAAAATCTAAATGTATATTATATTATGAACAAATATTTATTAGGCGTAATAGTAATTATTATTTTGTATTTAGTTTATTCATATTTTTTCAAAGACCATACAAGTGCTAATTTAGTTGGTATGCATAATGCTAAAAACAAACTAAAAATAGAACCCACCACATTACCAGGAGGTAATTCCAATGTGGATTTTGCTTTCAGTATTTGGTTGTATATAAATGATTGGAATTATCGTTATGGAAATACAAAAACAATCTTTTATCGAGGAAAAGAATCAGAGGGAAGCCCAAAATCACCACAAGTTAGTTTAGGTTCCAATACAAATGATATTACAGTAACATTAATGTGTTATCCTACAACCGGTAAAAAAAGTAATCCCGGAACACCATCGACTTGTAAGATTTCAAATATACCAATACAAAAATGGACACATCTTCTTTTTACAACAAATAACAATACTTTAGATACATACTTAGATGGAAAATTAGTAAGAACTTGCGTATTAACAGGAACACCAAAAATGGATAAAAAAGCGCCTCTATTTTTAACACCAGGAGATGGTTTCTCAGGATACACATCCAAATTTCGATTTTATGCAAGAACATTAAATCCTAGAGAAGTATATGATATTTATAGAGAAGGTTATAGCGATAATCCTTTGGGGGCTTTATTGGGTAAATATAAAATGAAAGTTGCATTTTTACGAGGAAGCGAAGAAATGAATAGTTTTACTGTTTAAATATAATTTATATTCTAATAAAATTATAAATTATATATATATATGAGTGATTTAGGATCCACTTATTCAAATCCAATGATGCCAACTAACTCATCAGGTGGATTAATGTCAGGATTTAGGAATAATAGAGTAGTATCAGGTTCGACAGAATTTTTATATTCAAATTCATTAGTAGCAAAAGTCGCCTTTTTAATATTGATTATAATTTTGTTTATATTTTTTCTCCGGTTAGGAACCCAATTATTAAATTGGTTGTTAGGACCATCAACATCACCCATTTTATTAGATGGCATGAAAGATGGAAAAAAAGCAATAATTATAGAACAAGACCCAAAAATTAATGGCGCAATACCAATAATGCGTTCCGATAACGAACGATATGGAACAGAATTTACTTATTCAGTTTGGATATTTATAGATGATATTAACTATAAAACAGGACAATATAAACATATTTTTAATAAAGGATCTGAAGATATGAATAAAAGTAAATATAATGAAAACTCTACAATTGGTATGGCATTTCCAAATAATGGACCAGGATTGTATTTAACAGATGATAAAAATGAACCAAATAAATTAGTAATAGTAATGAATACATTTGACCAAGTAATAGAAGAAGTAGAAGTACCAAATATTCCTTTGAACAAATGGATAAACGTTGTATTACGCGTGAAAAATAAAATCATGGATGTTTATATTAATGGAAATATTGCCGTTCGTCATAAATTCGAGGCTGTTCCTCGTCAAAATTACGGTAAACTATTTATAAATATGAATGGTGGATTTTCTGGAGAAATATCAACATTGAGATATTATAATAGGGCATTGTCTGGTGTTGAAATTGCAAATAATAATAATTCTGGACCAAACATGAAAACAGATAAAAGTATGAATATATTCCCACCATATTTTTCATTAAAATGGTTTTTCCACAATTAATCAATATAATTATTATTAATTTCTATTAGTAATAATTATACTTTTAGTTAAATGACCTTACAGCCGGATTTATACACAAATCTTTTGTTGGAAATATTTGACCAGACATACATTGATCAGATTCCTCAACCTTAACACAACTTCTATAAGTTCTATCTGTTCCAATATAACAATACCCCTTTTTATTAGATGGTTTAATAATACTATTATTATTTTTTGTAGGCATTACATCATTGACTTTTTTTTTGGGATTCACACTTTGGTTATCAATATCCTTTTGCAACTCGTCTTCCAATTCTTCGTTATAAATATCTACATTCGATACCTTTTTCAATTTCTTTTTTTTTAATGGAGGCAGAACAGTTTTAACAATTTTTTTTGTATCGTGTTCTATACCTAAACCTAATTTTTTTAAAAAATCAGTTAAAATATCGGTACCATCAGCTAGATAATTTAATATATTATATCCTAAAAGTGCTAATACGATTAATCCTAAAAACATTTTAATATAAAAATATATATCATTCCCGGGAGCGGTTGGTGATGCTTTAGAATAATCCGGTGTAACCTCTCTCATAATATCTGGCATGTTTTGTGATGACATCATAGTATATATATACAAAGAACATTTTTAAAATATAATATTTATTTATAATGGAACTTAAAATGTTAATACTTACAGGTATAATTATATCTATTATTGATATATTGTTTATTACTTATATATTTTCTCATGAATACAAACCTTTAATTAAAAGCGTTCAAAAGGCAACAATGGAAGTTAATTATATTTCAGCTTTAATGACATATTTGATAACGATATGTGGTTTGTATTATTTTATCATTAAAGATAGAAGAAGTATTTTGGATGCTGTAATTTTAGGAATGTTTGTATATGGTGTATTTGCTTGGACAAACTATTCTTTGCTAAAGAATTGGTCTTTCCGTGTAGCTATTATTGATACGGTATGGGGTGGTATTTTATTCGGTTTAACTACAATGTCCTTACAATATATAGAAAATGTTTTTCGAAGATAATTATTTTTGATATAAAATAATTATTTAATATAAATAAATTCGTATTATTTCACTTTTCGTATTTAACGGCGACGTCTACGAGTTCTGCGTCTACGACTTTTAGTTCTACGTCTACTACCTCCGCGACGAGTTCTACGAGTTCTTCTACTACGAGTTCTACTACGAGTTCTTCTACGAGCCATTTATACAATAAATATAGAAAAAAATTTCCCCTAAATATTTGCTAAATTTGAACGAGTGAATAATATTAATTAATTATTAATATTATTTATTGTTAATCATTATTATCTATTTACAATTTTTTTATTTAATTGTTTAATATCCACCAGTTAAATATCCCGGTAGTGTATTATTATAATCAGGGTTAGCCCCAATATCTTTGTGGTCTTTTTCTATAATACCATCATGACCAACATGACCAACACTATTGACTCTATAGTGATTTCCAGATGCATCAATAATAACATTTGTTTTGGATCTTCTAAAACCAATACTAACCGACGTATCTACAGGGAAACCTCTCGCATCTGTTGCTTCAGTAGCTCCGTCAGGTATAGAACCATCAATTTCAGTGTGAACTCTATGAAGATCTATGGAGTTAGCAACAAGTGGTTGTGCGTTTTTAACATTTTCAAATTTAGTTTCACTAATAGTGGTATTATTAAATAATGCCATACTAATATCAGCCAATGTAAAATCAGCTCCAGTAACATTTGCACCACTAAAATCACAATATGTAATTGATGCGTTTGTGAAATTGACATTTGTTAAATTGGCATAGTTGAATCTAGTAGCACTTAAATCACAATTAGTAAAGTTTGCACCAGTCAAATTAGCACCACTAAAATCTAATGCCATATCCGTCGTGTGACCGTGTGATGCACCACTCATATCGATACCACTTAAGTTAATACCAGATAAATCGGATGCTCTACCAATCCATTTATTAGTTCCAAACGAAGCTCCTTGAAAGCTTACATTATTTAATGTTGCTTTACCCAAACCCGATATATCAATATATCCAGTTGATAATCGAGCTGTATCTGGATAAGCATCTGGATTACTATAAAAACCACCTCCAGTAAGTTTACTTTGATTCAAAGTAGCACCACTAAAGTCAACATATGTTAAATTTGCATTATCAAATGAATTGCCTTCTAATGTACAATTTCTAAATGAAGCACCACTTAAATCACAACCACTGAAATCACAATCTTTAATAGTTAAACCATCGAATATAACACCGCCACTCAAATCTGAACCTATAAATTCAACCTTTATTAATTCTTGTTTGGCTGTTTCTTTACCAACACCACTCAAATCAATTTCTGCAAAAGACATATCGTGGAATTTACAATAGTTCAAACTAGCTGGGAATTTACCATTGAAAACAGCTTTAACCAAACCTTTTCTTGTAAAGTCAGCACCTTGATTTCCTGATTGAGAAAAGTCGCAACCACTTAAATCAGCATTACTAATATCTACATTAGTTAAAGTGGCGTTTTTGAATGATACTCCGTGTATTACTGAATGACTTAAATCAAACACAACACCACCAGCACCTAACGTTGCTTCTTCAAAGGATTTCATTGTATTAACAACAACACTATTACCATCTACAATAATAGCTTTATTAATAGGGGCAGGCATTAGGACACCGGATAAATTGGCTCCACTGAAATCAACATTTGTAATGTCAGTATTAGACAAATCAACATTTGTTAAATTAGCCCCTGTTAAATCGGCACCACTTAAATCAGCATTACTTAAATCTACACCAGTTAAATTAGTAGCAGTAGCACCATTTTTACTTAAATTTGCACCTACCAATTTAGCGTATCCCATTTTCCCCGCTAAAACAGACCCTCTCAAATCAGCATTTGTAAACTCTGCTTTTTCTAAATTGGTGGTAGCATCTGTGACTAATCCTCGCAATGTTGCGCCACTGAAATTCATTCCTATACTTGAATTGTATCCACTATTTTTACCATTGTATATATATCTTGGACTAACAAATATGGCTTCTAAATTCAAATCATTCGCCGAAACATCTTTAAACGAACTAACTCTGCTAATATCTGTGATTTCTAATGCAACAGTGGCATCATGAAATATTTGTTGGTGAATTGTAGTGTTTGTAAAATTCACACCAGTGTCTTCAAAAGTAGGATCTTCTAAAGCACGTTTTAAGCTAGCCTTGAAATCTGTTAATATTTGAGCAGTTGTGAAATTTAATATAGCTCCACTAAAATCAATACCACTTAAATCGGAAAGACTTAAATCAACATCTCTTAATGTAGAACCTTCGAATGAAAAATTATGCAAATTAACATCATTAATTTTAGCACCACTCAAATCAATATTTTTAATATTGCCCCTACCTTTTGAATCATATTTAAATCCGCCATCTTCATTTTTATGCGTATTTACGCTACTAAGATTGGCACGGGTTAAAACGATTTCATGCAATTTATTGTTTTTAACTCCACTTAAATCCATTTGTCCCAAATCACATGCACTCATATCAACACCACTTAAATCCGCACCGTGGAAATTAACATCCAATAGCACACAATCACTTAAATCGGCATTTGATAAATCTACATTTGTAAAATTAACTTTTTGGAAATCACACTTAGTGAATTGCACATTCTTAAATTTAGCTCCACTAAAGTCCATTTCAGCGCAATTATGTAAATCTACATGTGTGAACGACAAATCTGTAAATGAAGTGCCTATGGCAGAACCATTCCAACTAAGTGGTAATTCTGCCGTTCCACTTAAGTCTGATGCACTAATATCAGCATAATCAAATATTGATTGACCTAAACCTCTACCTCTAATTTTGGAAAAGGAAATGTCTACAACTGTAGCACCACTTAAATCAATATCACCAAAGTTCATTCCAGTAATATCAACGTGAGATATATCAGCACCCACCATTGAAACTTTTTCTGTTTCAGCATTTTCAAATGTTGTCATATGAACGGCGTTTTTACTGGTGCTACCAATTTTACAGTGATCAAATATTGCATTAATTAATATAGCTTCATTAAATGATGTGTCAACTATTGTTGAACCACTGAAGTTGGTATTATTGGCGAAAACAACACCACTAAAATCTACAGCACTAATATCACATTTTTCCATATGTTGAGAAAAATAAACGTATCCATCTGTTGGTGGATTTAATAGCGCACGGACACCTTGATTGGACGACGCATCGAATTCGTGTAATATAGCACCCATCATATCGGCTCCAGTAAAATCTGTCGCACTCAAATCAATATGTGTCATATTAGCATTTGTTAAATTGGATTGTTTCATGTTTGTATTATCTAAAGAAACACCACTTAAATCAGCGCCAGATAAATCCAATCTTGTCTTTATTTCTACTGAATTTCCTCCTACAATTACTGTTCTTCCGGGTTGTTCAGGGAAAGATGCGCTTTGGAATAATCCCTCTGCGTGTTTTTCTTGAGGAATATTCGACAAATCTCTTGAACCACTTATATCCCATCCTACGTGATTTTGAACAGCGGCACTATTCCAAAAGTTAAAGTTAACACCAGTCGGTTCTTCAAATGTTGAACTACAAGCTTTTGTATACAATATATTAGAAATAGTATCATCCTTACTAGCAACGGAACCAGCTTTAAGTCTTCTAACACTATCAACGACATTAAATGTAAGTGTTGCTTTCTTATGTGCATACTTTTCTTCTATAGTTGTTCCTAGCGACCTTGTTTTGAAAGTAGCATTGGGAACGGCTGTTTGAGTAAGCATTCTAATAGTGCCATGGTTAGTTCCGCTAATAGCATTTGATTCAACATTATCCGCTTCACTTATTAAACCCTTGGGCCAACTGGTCCCATTATTCCAAAATGCACCCTCGAAATCTGTTTCATACATATTTGACTCTGTAAAATCAGTGTCAAAAATAATAGAACCATTAAATTTAGCACCACTCAAATCCGAACCCAAAAATGAAGCACCTGTTAAATCGGCATCAGTAAAATCAACAAATCTTAAATCACAATTATCAAATTTAGCACCAATCAAAGAACATTGTTTAAAACTATATGATGTTGCTGCGGTTGTTCCAGCATCTGAAAATCTAACATTATTTGCTTCGAGATGATTTAAACAAACATACATGAATGTAGGGTCAGATTCTCGACCTTTAGACAAAGAAGGTCCTAGTATACTCTTATTTTGTCCCGCAAATTGTGTTTTCGGTTTATTACATACATCATCACCTTCTGTTCCAGCACCATCTGTGCTAGGGGTAACGGTACAATTAGAAATTTTTGGTCCATTTGTACTAGTTGTCCCATCATTTGCCATTAATGCTCCTGATAAATCCAATCCAGAAATATCGGCACCTCTTAAATCAATACCTCTTATGTCAGATCGCGCAAATGATGCATTTTTTAAATTGGCATTTTGTAAATTAGCAGAAGCCAAATCTAAAACACTATTGGATAATGTGGGTCCTCTACTACCATCAGCGTTTAAATTTAATCCATTGTTTGCAAAAATACTAATATTTTCCAAATTATATCCGAGTTTCAATCCATTCCAATTATTATTTCCATAATCATACGTTGTATCACTTAAACTTGATAAATATCCTGCTCTTAATTTCCTTAGAGGTCCTTTTGAGTAAGATAAATTTGTTCTCGCATATTGTTTTAACTCTGTTCCAGTAGCGTCCACAGAATCGCCTAAAGTATTATCTCCATTAAACCATACACTTTTACCACCTTCTGCATTCGCAGCCTCTGTTCTCGTGATAAAATCTTGTTCACCATTGGCATCCGTTGCCGGTATTGATATATATGCAGCACCGGCTGGTATGTACCAGCTCTTATCGCTACTTGTACTATTCCAACCACGCAATGCACCTAAAAATTCTCTTACAGAAATATCCACATTGGTGTAATCATATGTTGAACCACCAATTTTATATTTGAAATCAAATCCAGCAGGGAAATATGCTTCGTGAGAATCGCGGGTATCATTAAAACTAGTATCTTTAATCTTAGCGTGATAAAATACAGCACCATTAATATTACAACCACTGAAATCAGCTTGAGTCAAATCAGCTCCTGTAAAATCACAATCGCGTAAATCCACAAAACCATCAGTTCCCTTCGCACAAAACTCAAAGTTTACACCAGATAAATCTGCATTATAAAAACTGGCTCCTCGAACATGTGCGCCACTCAAATCATACACTGTATTGTCTAGTTTGGTAATATCTACAACAGTTGTGGGTGGAATAACATCGCCCATTCGGTCATGGAGAGCCCAGCCATTTAATGGTGTTTTAGTTACATTTTTCCAAGGTATTGTATTATCTTTCAATACACTTAAAGCTGTATTTACATCTGTTGATTGTTTATAGAAATATGGTTTTGCACCACCCGCTGTGCTACTATTATACATTGACCAAGCACCAACTTCATCTGAACCAGCGGTAAATTTAGTGCTATTGTCCCATTCTAATGTTATTGTTTGAGCACCTAATGCACCTTGATACCTGTTAACAGCGTTAAGTTGACCAACAACAGCAAATGGAACACTAGATATAAGATTAGCGCTTACATCATTACCAGTTCCTTGTCTAGAACCCAATATTTGTAATGTTTCAGTTGCACCAGCAGCATACGTTTTATTACGGAATGATTCTTGAGCAAAATCAATGTGTTCCATATTAACACTGATAAAATTTGCCGAATTGTCAATTCTAGGCGCAATCACACTATTACCAGAATATACCTCATTCGTATTTTTACTGAATAAATTAGTAATAATGTTTTTATCCGCCGTTTTATTGATTACTGCAACACTTTCTAATTGAGTTCCTAATTTAACACGTGGATAACCTAATGCTTTTTCTACAACAGTAGGATTATTAGAACTCATATCGTGTAATGAGAATTGCCCACTAATATCCATTGTTCCCATTGTAGCAACAAGAGGACCTACCAATGAATTACTAACATCAAGGACGTGGGTTGTTATCGATGTATACCATAATGATTCCCACGTTCTAGACAATTTATTTTCTGTTTCATCATCGCCTGTTAATACTACAGTTGTGGTAGCTTTTGGTCCACAATAAAAGTTCCAATTCAAATCATCTGGGTGTTCTTCATTATTAATTACCGCAATATCATATGCGAAACCTTGTGGCCAAGATTGTGCTTTTTTAGGATTTCTAGCATCAACAAATACTGTTCTGTTAAACTTAGTAGAATTTGTAAATATAGCGCCCGCCAAATCAACACCTGTAAATACAACATCTGTTAAATCAGCACCACTAAAATCCACACCTTTTAATGATACACCCGTATCGACATCCCAAGTTTTTGTAGCGCCCGGATTACTCGTCAAAGTCGCTGATTCAAATACACACCCACTTAAATTAGCACCTGAAAAGTCTGTAGCAGAACGTGGTGGCGTCGCATTCAAATCTTCAGTAATAATATCAGCCTTAGAGAAATTAGTGTTAACCCATACCCTCTGTCCGGCAGCAATCTTTTCATTAACAGTAATAGGGTCTCCGCGATTTAATGTTTCATCTATACCCATTACCATAGATATATCCATACCCATTGGCCATTTTGCCGCATGTGGATTTACAGCATTTTTAAAGTTAACATTTGTTAAGTTGGCATTATAAACTATATTATTTGCTTGTCCTTTTTGTGTAGCTGATAGACCAGCTTGACTTAGCCAAGCATTTGTAAATTCAACATCTGTTAAATCTACGCCTGCAAAATCGGCTCCAGTAAGATCGGCTCCATGAAATTTAGCTCCTTGGATAGTTGTTGTTGTGCTAAAATCAGCACCGATTAAACTAGCACCCGAAAAATCAACTTTATTCAAAGAACAATTTTCGAATACTGTATTACGCGATTGATCAATAACTGCTGGTTTTCCATCACTTGTAACAGTAGTTGAAGGGAACGTAGCACCAACGAAAGTGACACCTGTTGCGTCACCTCCCTCTGCTCCTAAATCAGAATGTTTAAAATGCATTTGTGTATAAGCGTTATTACATGTAAAATCAACATAATTGAAATTAGCATATGCATTTCCTCCAGCCGTTTTTTTATAAACGACACCACTTAAATCTGAAATAGGTTCACTCAATGTTTCATATTTATTACAAGATAATTGTGTTTGTGTTTTTAAATAAACTTCTTGAGTAGCATTGTTTAAACCATCACCGTGTTCTAAAGTATTAATAGTTGCTATAGCTGTGCCAGCCAATGCTTGGTCATTATATCTAACCATTGGAACATTTTTTAATGTGTTATTTTTATTACCAAATACATTATTTGGTCGTATATCTATAAATCCGGCGTCGGGTGCTAAAATTGCGTTATTTGCTAAAATTGCATCAATAATAGGTTTATAAATAAAAGACCCATCATCTTCACTTGAATTGTTTGGTATGAATTGTGGAGTTCTTCTAAAATGTGGTGTTATAACACCACTAATATCACGCTCCCAACCCAAAGCAGCCATTGTATTAAACCCTTTTGGAAACTTAGGCATTACCTCCATTAATATATTATTTTTATGCGCTTGAATTCTTGCTTCTTCCCTAGTAGTGTCGCTCGATGATTTATTTAAAAGTTTTTCGTCATGTATATGTGCTTTTGGGTTCATCAATGCTTCATTCATAAAACTAAATACCAGTCTCCCTTCACTGCCGACTACGCCAAGACTAGGCCACCCCGTATGTAGCCCACTCACGTTTTCCCAATAACCCAATGCTTTTAATGCGTTCGTTTTATTGGAATCTTTACCATTTTCATCTGTATAATCTTTACCGTATTCATAATTAGTATAAATGTCTTCTTCAGCTAATGTCCAATATTCACTATCTAAATAATCTTGCGTTACTTGATCACTCCAACCATTGGTTTTATCGCCCAATTTATCTGAATTTCCTGGTTGTATATAATAAAATGGACCAGCACCAATAAAATTAGCCCCTGTTCCAAAATCGGCGTTTGTAAAATCGGCATGTGCAATATTGGCTCCCCAAAATTTACAACCTTCAATCTTAGCACCACTAAAATTAGCATAAGCTAAATTGGCTCCTATAAAATTTGCATTTATTAAATTTGCATTTTCAAAATTAGTCCTTACTAAATCAGTTCTGGTTACAGCTTCAGTGTCGTCCCCGTTTTCGATAAATGAAAAATCAACACTTTCTAAATCTGCTCCACTAAAATCACACCCTCTTAACATTGCACCATTAAATTTAGTAGACCTGGCACTGACGTTGATAAAATTAGTGTAAGGCATTACAACATTCGACAAATCACAACTATCTAACTTTGTTGGAGTACTGCCGGTTGGAACAGATAAATCATATCTAGGTTGGAAATGTTCCACCAAACTAACATTGGAATTTTTTTCGTTGTAATCTGTTTTTTGTTGAGGAGTAAACAAATTTTCATCCCATATCATTAAATTACCACCTTTTTTCACATTATCCTCCATCCAAACGTGATTTGGTGGAAAAGAATTTATTTTCATAATACTTGAAGTTGCTGTTGTTGTTGTATCGATTAGGGCAGATAAATATATCTGGCGTAAATCGGCATTATTTTTGTCTCCCGTCCAATTCCAAAGTGTATCGTAGGTTGGCTTTTTAGTTTCACCGCCAAAATCTAAAAGTTTTCTAGCGTTTTTAAAAGTTCTACCTACCTCCGGCTTTAATGAAGCAAAGTAATTAGAACCGGTTGTATCGAAAGCACTGTATGAAATATCATTTACATAATATCCTGTTGTAAAATCAATACCACTCAATAATGGTTTACCCGAACGCAATAAATCTACACCCTTAGCTTCATTGAGATTATATGCTTGTCCAAGTTTATAATTATCAATATTAGCTTTAATTCCGGCAGCATTATTCAGTTTATTTAAATTTTCTAATGTGTATTTAATATTTGAAAAATCACCAGTTAATGATTTGGCATAGGTACCAGTTGCCATGTTTGTTAATTTTGCCATTGCCATACCATAAGGCCACATATTTACAGCTGGTTTATATACAAAAATACTAGATGTAGTATTATTCACCTCCTTCGTATTGACTTTCCAGAAATGTGCTTCGGATAATTCATATCTTCCTTCCAGTGCATTATCAGGATAATTTCTTCCAGCTCCTTCATTGATATCAATACCAGAATCTCTAAATTTAGTATATTCGCCAGTTAAATCGGATTTACCTATAACACAATTTACTAATTGGGTTTTTAATAATTGTGCGCCTGTCAAATCTGCACCCATAAGATTAACACCGTTCAACGAAGTATCATGTAAAATCGCACCTCTTAAAATTGCACCCTCAAGGTTTGCATTTGTTAAATCTGCCCCAGCAAAATTTACATTTGTTAAATTAGCGAGAGCCAATTGAAGACCCATTTCATCACCAGTAGTATATAAATCGGATGATAGATGTTCTTTTTTCGTAATATCTACACCTGCTTTTATTCCAGTAATTGTTGCATTTGACCAACTTTTACCGTCTGCAAAATAATTTTTACTTGAAAAATCTGCCCCACTCAAAATTACACCCGATAAATCAATCCTATTATGAATTGTCGAACCATCAGCATAACCTATGCGACTAATATTTTTTTCCTCCGACTTATTCCCGCTAACATCTATTTGTCTACCAATCTCTATATTTCCATTAAATTTTCTTACACGAGCAAGGAAGCGTTCACGAAAAGTTGGACCATCTAAACGTCTTGCTCCCTTATCGTCTTTACCATGAAGTTCAGCAGCCGCGCCAAAATCATCAAATCCACAGTTATTTGTTCTGCGTCTACCAACACCTTTATTTCTACCGGTTCCCTGTAAATCATAACCCCAATCGTCTCTGGTATCATCTATTAATTTTGTATCAATATTTGAATTTATTGTTGTTCGAGATTCTTTTGCGGTTAATAAAGGATACCAACCATTTAATTGTGGTTTGTGGTATTTTACTACTCCAGCGGGTAAATTAGCCATCTTTTGTTGTTCAGATGTTAAATATTCCCATTGTGTCGTCGTATCATCATATACTAAATCATTAGTTAATGTTGCCGTAGCATCATATACTTGAATTTTACTTAAATCATATATACCAAATACAGATTCTAATGCTGGTAATTTAGCTTGAGCACCCCCCAATTTATGTTGGGATTCTTTTGTTTTATTATTATAATCCCAAAATCCGGCATATTCAAATACACGTTCCATATTACCCGATGCATCAGATTCATATAAGGAACCACTGGGGTCTATTTTATTATTCCATAATTTATGTAAAAATCCCAATGGCAACAAACAGCAATCTAAACCATGCAAATCTTCAGTATTACCATCGACTGAGAAATTTTTAAACAATGTATTTTTAAATTTTGTTTCTTTAAAATCAGAATGAAAAGAACCACCCTTTATACCTTTAATACTTGTTTTCATCGCTGTTTTAACATTAGAATATGCAATATCATCTGTGTTAATATTATGCAATGTTTCATATTTATTCGTTGCGCCTCCAATATTTCTATTTGGCATATTAACCGCTTTTGGTTTTTGAAGATATCTCTTTTCTTCTTCTTGTGCTGCCTTGCGTATAGCTTCTATTTTTGCTTCCCTTGCTTGTATTTCAATAAGTTTATTCTTATACGCCAATCGCGTGCTTTCCTTACTTGCCGCGGTTGAATCGTCAATTGGTGGCAATTGACCTACCTTTTGAATTGCTTCTTCATATGATTTCAAATCACCGGGTGTATTATGTGCTATCATATCGACCGTCTTTATTCTAATATCTTTAAATGCTTCATCTAAAGTATCCCATAATTCCCGTCTTCCATTGCTATTTTCTGCTGTGTACGCCGTTTTATCTTCATATATACTATTTGCCTTTACAACTTTCGCTACGGCAACATTTTGTAAATAAGCATCTGTAAAATCAGTATTATCGAAATGACAATTCGATAGATTAATACCATTTAAATTTGCTAAAACAAATTTAGCATTTGCAAAATCACAATCTATCATTACAGTTTCACTTAAGATAGAAGGGTTGAAAGCATCGGATGGGGACAATATAGCATTTTTAAAACTACAAGTATCGAATTGAGAAGCTTCCATAGTAATATTATTCATGCTACAATTATCAAATATACAATCGTAGAAATGACAATTTGTAAAGGTACCGCCAATAAAATTACTTCCCTTAAAATCTACACCAAAAATATCACAATCTTCCCACTTCACACCATTCGCATCCGAATTCTTACTGTCAATGCGGATTGGTTCAACACCAAATATAGGTTTTCTGTGCACCAAATAACCAGAATCTTTATGTCCATATCCTCGATTAGCATCGTCTTCATTTTCAGTATATTCAGCTGGTGTATTTGGATTTTTCATTGATTCATCTGCCCAATGGTTTTTAATAAATTGGTATTTTTTTGCTTGAGAATGTTTGAATATTCGCATCTCTCTTTCGTATAATGCTGGGTATTCAATCCATTTGCGCATACCGGCAGGTTTTGTTAGACTCTTATTAGCCTCACCCATATCCGCCAATTCATCATTGTTTAGATATTTATCATGCCATTCATAAATATCACTACCATCTTTCAACTCCCAAAAAGGACTTTCTTTTGGAGTACCGGATGTATCATTATCAACATAAGCAAATTCTGGTGGTGCTTGATAATCTAAATGAATACCATTAATTGTATGCGTTCCCGTTTCGCCTGCTATACATTTGCAATAGGCTGGATTCGATATTTCACCATCAACAATATGTTTATTCATATCATATACACCATTAGCTAACAATATTTCGGCTAAAGGGGGATTTAATAAACCAGCACTAGTAAAACCACCAGTAGCTTCTGAATTTGATGGATAATTAAAAACACTATCGCATTGATTAGGATCACTACTAGGAACACAATGATAATATCCTACAGGCCATTTAATTCCAAAAACACTTGGAGTTGAATATGTTTGTTCACTAATTTCTTTATCATAATTATTTACTTTAGTTTTATTAAATGATGCAAATCTCAAATCACTATATTCAATAACACAATCATTAAAAACAACTTGTTCTAAACTTAAAGGAGAACCGTGAGTACCAAATATGGTTCCATCTCCCGAATTGTTTGCTCCACCAAAATCAACTTTATTAAATGTAGCGCCAAACAAAGTTGCCTTTGTGAAATTGCTACCTTTCATATTTAATACATTATTAACACCGGAAGCTCCCATAGTAATACCAGACAAATCCGTCTCTACAAATGTGCACCCTTCAGCACTGTACAAGTTATTAAACGTATTCGTTTGTTCTTTTAATGTTAAATTTTTAGTAAAATCACATTTATCTATTGTTGCATTATAAAAGTTGGTATTTTGTAATTTAGCTTCTTGAAAATTAGAACCAGTTAATATACATCTATTATTAATCCAATCAGTAGCATCATCATTTCTATTTTGTTCAAAGCCTTTTGGTTGATTTATAACGCCATCTTTATCGCTACCACTTTCACCAAAAACAGCATATTGTAAATCAGCACCGGTAAAATCAGTATATGGTATATAGGAACCATTAAAAAACACACTTAATCCAGCAGCTCCAGCCGTCCCTGCTAAATTTGCATTTTTAAAACTTATTTTTACACTCTTTAATAAATCTTCGCCTTCAAGTTTTTGTGATGCCTCATTTACAGGTGTATTTAGATCCAAATAATTTTTAATATGATTACTCAACTCTGGTTGTTTAAGAATACCAGAGGCTATTAAATCATCTTGGGGTCTTTTCCAACTTTGTATATTAACAAATGTTACACCGGTGCTAGATTGTGCTGAGACAGTGCCATTTCGCGCCATTCCGATACCCGACGTACCTTCGAAGTCGGCTTTGGGTAAAACCAATCTATCAAATTTTACACCATTAATAGTGTTATTTACACTAATCATACCTTTATAATCCTTAACTTCACCTAACCCCTGGTCTTTATTGGAAGAATTTTTTTTCCTATTCCAAAAAATATGAACATTTTTTTTGATTCTATATTGTTCAGAATCAGTTTGACCTACTCTTGGTGTAAGTAAAGCACCCGTTTCTCCATCATAACTTGAAAATACCAAGGGTCCTAATCCATTGGCATCGCCCGGATTCCCAATATTCATATTTGTTATATTGATACCAGAAACATCATACAAAACATCTACATTTTGTGAATGCGCGCCTTCATTAATAGTGTATGAGCCCTTCATTTGTTGGAAAATAGTAGGTCCATTTCTTTTATTTTTTGTATCGGTTCGCCATAAGTCTGATACGAACGGGATAGCATCGTCTGTACCCGTATATTTCGCATATTCGAAACCATAAGGCATTAAAGGTGCGTTATCATCATAAGCGGCTCCCGCTTTGTCATTTCCTTGATTAGATGACGTTAAATCAACTAAATTCCCATCTGCGTCTTCGATTTTAAATCCATACATTAATGTATTATAAAACCACGTTCCAGGCCATTGATTTGCCATTAGTGGCATGTTTTCATTTCTTTTATCAAGTGTTGTATTCATAACAAAATTAGTTTTCGTAACATTCATATTTACTATGCTTGCATCTTTAAAATCACAACCTCCGAAATCGGCTCCTTCTAATGTCGAAGTTGGCAACAACTCGTCATTTTGTATAAGACCGCTAATGTCGGCTCCCACAAAATATGATCTATTGAATCTGGTCCTTAAACATTTACTATTATATAATTTGGTGTTATTAAAACTACAATCAACCATACTGGCATTAGTAAAATCTACATACCAAAAGACACAACTTTCAAAATCAGAGCCATCCAAACAAGCATTTGTTAAATCTAATCCACTCAAGTCCATTACATTGTCGTTTCCTTGATAATCTGTGCTCCAATCACCACCTTGTAATTGTTTATCACCGGCTTTTGCTCTTTCCAAAAGACTGGGTTCTTTTGTTTTTACTTTTTGAACAACATCTATTGTTTTACCCAAAGGAAATCGTAATTTATTTTTTATTGCATGCATTTGGGCATCAATATTTTCATACTCTGCTTGATCGGCAGCAGGAAATGTGCTGCCGGATTTAATATGATCATTTTTTTTATCTTGAAGTTCTAGTTGTTTACTTTTTAATAATGTCAATACTTCTTTAACCTGACTTCCAATCAAAATATCCTTTGCTTCAGCAGCTTTGATAAATTCATCACCAACTACGTTCTCGGCAATAGGCGCAACTAAAGCGTTATTACTCAGTTGATGCAATGAATATCTGTAATCAATTCCCAGATTATCAGAACCATTTAAAGTTGCCCCTTTAGACCCATCAGATAATTTTCTATCTTTTCCCAGAACTTTTGTATCATAAAATATTGAAGCTTGCATGTTTGCTTTACTATGGTCACCACCCAAATTTAAACCAGCAAATTCAACACCATATAAATTCGCTCCAAGGAAATTGGCAGAAACATCTGTTAATTTTTTGTTAGATTCATACGACAACGGATTAAAAAATCTTACAGTATCACCACCTCTATTTATTATATTTTCTTCGGCGGCATCACTATTTGTAATAGTTCCAATAGTACCATCATTACCTATTACTTCTCTAAAACTAGCTCCATTATATGAACAATTTAAAAATGTGGCACCGCGAATATCTGCTCCACTAAAATCAACGTCTGATAAATTACATCCATCAAAAACACATTTTCTTAAATCAGCATGTTTAAATACAGCATTATTTAACGCGACATCCTTGAAATATGTGGCAAAAAATTTGCTTTGCTTAGCATCTCTTCCTGACTGTGTTAAGACCGCAGCTGCATCTTCTTTTGTTACAACAACTCCGGCGGCAGATTCTGTATAATCAGCCTTACTATCTGCATCATTAAATTCAATATAATTGAATTTAGCCCCTTCAAAATTTGCATATTGCATATCTGTTATTGGGTATTTATGAAATCTATTTACAGACTCGCCGTTTACAGTAATTGTATTGAACTCTTTAAACATTTGGTCTTCATCCGTTCCATTGGTATTAAAAGTAGGATATTGGGCAACCTCTAAAAATAATTTGACTTTTTCTACAGATTTTTTTCCCGCATTATTAGTCGCATCGAATTCATTGCCTTCCATTACATTGTATGCGGAAATATATTTTATTTCCGGAATAAAACTTTTACCATCCTTCTTCTTTCCCATCTTTTTTCTCACATCGGCATGATCAAAACTTGGATCATTATTGTTAAAACCGAAAATAACATTATATGGAGTATTACTAGGTAATGTTGACCCCATAGGGGTGTATTGCAATCGATGTTCTGGACAAGGTTCCTTTGATTTCAAAGTTTCCGAAAAAGATGTAACCGGTTTTACAACAATAGTTTCTTCCTTGAATAACGTTAAACCACCCAACACTCCATATTCATTAATCAATGGTTTGGGATATCTATTTACAGCATTTTTTGTTTTTCCTTCCATATTACTTTGTGTTGTCCACTCACCGTGTTCCTCAAATATAATAGTATTATATGTATCACCAATATTATCTATTACGACAGATGCGACATTTGTTTGGGGCTTTGTATTACCATCCCAGGTTAATACTTTTTTTCCTGCATCAACACCTTCATAATCAAATTTCCAAAATGTTTGAGATTTTTCGTGTCCTACATTTCCTGTCCCTAATAATTGTAGCATTGGTGTAATAGTTACAGTACTTGCACCCCACATAGTAGCAGATTCTTTGGTAAAAAAATTAGGAATTTCATAACACCTTGATATATCAGTATTTGCTTGATTTATTGCACCTCTGAAATATTCTTTAACAGAACCGTCCGCCGATTTTACCACATATTTTGGGGGCGCACCAATACAAGCCTTTATTTCAGTATTGCCCATATTTAATCTTGTACCAACTTCACCATATTTGTCGCCGGTATCGTGTAATTCAGATTTCATTGCTTCTGACAAACGTCTAACACTACTATTTTGAATATATGAAGCAACTCTTTTCTTACCCGAACTATCATATGCAGATAAATGCGTTTTAATATCATGGTCAGAAGGGTGTTCAAGTGCACCTGTATTTTTAGATTGGTCTACCCAATGTCTAACACCAGTGGCATTATCCCATGTTCCATTATTCAAATTACCACTAGGGTCGTGTGAACCAACAGAACCTATATAATTTTCCCACTTAAACCATGGTCTATCTTGGTCATCGCCTATTAAATTATTGTCTTTGGGTTCAACACTAAAATAATCTGGGACTACATCACCAAAACCCAATGGGAAAATTGTTGTCGAGTCCCAAACACAAGCTCTAAATGATGTATTCACAATAACACAATCTTTAAAGTTGACACCTCGAATATCACACTCGACAAACTCTACACCAGTTAAATCCGAACCTTCAAAATCAGCATCTCTTAAATCTGTTCCGTGTGGTATACGTGTTGTATAATGTAAATGATCGAAATCAATTCTTTGAGCTTGTGCTTTATACCAATCTAATGGTGAAACTTGAGTTTGTAAATCCCTTATTACTTGACTTCGTTTAGTGATAGTTTTTCTAACAACATCGGTCGCCACAATTGCTGCATCGCCTGCTTGTCTTAGTTCTTCTAAACCATAAACTATGCCACGTTTTTTTTCTACACTATCACCAACAACAACACTTTCTTCACCCTTGTATTCAATGCCCGTTTCGGTTACAGCTGTATATACCAACCAAACCTTTTTATTTTTATAGTCTATATCAGAAACACTAAGAATAGGACCATCAATTCGTCCCAATTTATAATCCTCCGTATAAAATTTAGTATGAGCATCAATATTATTCGTTGCTGGTTGAACCATAGAACCATATCTAGCACTATCCAAATTTAAAAAATTACCACCAACTATTTTACCATCAACTTCGATCTTCGGGCAATCAGCAGTTGGGGCATCTTCTCTTAAATGAAAACCAACATCTTTAAAACCTATGATATCTTTCATTTTATTCTCAATAGACCCTAATCTTGCTTGAAGAAATTTGCCTGGAATACCCATAAAGGTTGTAATTGTGTATAATGCTTTGTCCGCGGTAAGAACATTGTATTTTTTTATTAATTCGTTTAAAAGATTTTTGGAATCTACTAAAGTAATAACGGAAATAGTTTTTTCTTCACCTAATGCAATCATAGCTTTCAACTCTTCAATATGTGCTAATTGTTTTACTTCATCCTCTTCTGCTTTAAGTGCAGAATTTAGATTGCCATTTTTGTTAGTCCATGCATTTAAATGACCTTCCAATTCATCACTTGATAAAGAATTGTTGTGCACCTTGGCATCGTCTTCCTTTGAAAAATCATATACTTTCACTTGCCAATCATGAAATGATGACAATGATTCCTCCGTATTAACTCCCACTTCTTCTACCCATTTTTGATTACCAACATCGGAAACCTTTTCACCAGCTTTTCTAGATTTAAAAACCTTTTCATATTCATCCAACACACGTTGACCATCAGTGCCAGCCCAACTTGTGGCTCGCAAGTCCTTTGGTCTACGTCTTTCATCTGGAGACATGGCATATTTAAATTCCGCATCAACACTCTTTCCAGTAGCGGCGATATCGGCTCGATCCAAAACCGCTTGGTAAATGTCATCTTGCGATACTTTATGTTCCTTGTCTTCTTTACTCCATTTGTAATCACCGTATGTTTGTACGGCATCATCTGTTGCACGAACAGCCCCTTTCTCCATTCTAACGGAGGTTAATCGTGCCTCTAACTCAGCAATTCGCGCTGCTAAACGCTCTTTCTCACTTTGTACTTGTTTATCCATTATGTTATATTGCAATATTTTTTTATAAACCATAATATTTAATTACTAATATTATTGTTCAATTATATAATTGTAAAATCTATTTTAACATTATCTACGTCAGGTGTTTTTTCACTATTTGGTGTATCCACTTTTAAAATTCCACAAAAAATAGATTTGCTAAAGCTAGATTCATCACTCAAACAAGTCGCCAACATTCTAAAACTTTCATTTGATATGTCATCAGGATTTTCTTTTAACACTGATGTTGAAGGTATAAACTCAGGATGAACCAAATCGTTATTATCGAGGATGCGTTTGATTTCTTCTAAATCTGAGGTTTTATCTCCTGTTATCGTTGATTCACTTAATTGTGTTCCGTTTTCAGTATTATCATATATATTTAATTCAAATGAAGCTATGTCTTGAGCGCCTTTCAATATTACAGCTACTTTATCAGAATCTACAACGACTAAATCAACCCTTGATGATTCTTGTTGTTTCGTTGTGGCAACAGCTGCTGTGGGGCGCAAATTTTTAAATGTGCCACTTTTAGTAGTATTTGAGATAGTAATTGTATTTTCGTCATTTGAATTACTAAAATCCAAACCTTCCAAACCCGAAGTCCACTCAAATTCGCCTAATATACCATCAAAATCATAACCATTAGGCGATGTATATTTAACAAAAGCTATTACTGTTTTTTCACTTCCCGGTGTATTATCAACGTTAACATCTTTAATTACTATATCTTCATCTTTGGATGTAGCTTCTTTCCAAATAAACGCTGAATCATGAGCACCAATTGATTTATTTAATGTCAACTTTGCACCAAAAAATTTCATTGGATTCTTAGAATCAACTTGTTTAATAGTAATTCTGCCCATTTTTTTTTCGTCAACAGTATATTCTTCTATTCCGATGTTAACTCCCCTACTTAGTGTGTCTTGAAATGTTTTTACTGTTTTCATTACCGCCTGTACACCCGCCTTCGAAACAAAGTTTGCTTTTTTCCACTCTTCTAATTTAACACCATATTTACATAATGGATGAACCATTTTAAATAATGAATCGTCTTTATTTTTTTTCCATGGAAAAACAGTTGCTTTTGTGGTGTTGCTATGTGTTTTTAAGATTTTCGCCGCAGTTGTATCTAGTTGTGGTATTAAATAAAGTGTCTTTTTATCAACTCTGCTTGTATTCTTTTTCTTTAAATATTCAACATCTGATTTTCCTGTTGATTTTATATCGATGTCGATTATCCAATCATCCCAGTATTGTTTAGTTATTCCATTAAAAATATTAGAAGCACTATATAGCGTATCCGCATCTTTTAATGTATTAGGTCCATTATTTAAATCATAATCCCCCGTTATATCATCAAAAATTATTTCTGTGACTGCCGCGGCTCTTGTAAGAAATTCAGGCAACTCAAAACCTCCACGTATTCTTTCTTGTTTTTGTTCTTGGGTTTTGGTAGTTATGCTAATTCTACCGATACGCTGTGTAGAGGTGTATAATCTTTTATATCTTAAAGTATTAATAACATTTCCTCCACAAAATACTTCAATTTTTTGTATAGCCTGTAAAAATTCTTTTCCTTTACCGTTCTTAATTTTGGCAATGTTCTTTTTACCGTAAAACAAACTCTGATTTTTTATCCAATTTGATTGTTTTGTTGCACTATCTTTCAATTTTATTATTGTATTGCTAGATTTTTCAAAGTCCGAGTAAATTCCATCCGCTGTCGTAAGTAGTGCATTTATGGATTGTTTAAAGGTAATAATCATTTCATCCACACCATATATTTTGGGATTTTGCATTGAAGAAGGGTTGATATCAACAGAAAAAATCAAATTTTTTAGAGAAACATTTTCTTCTTCTTGTTTTAAACTAAATTTACACCAATCATTAATTACAATACCTTCGGATTCATTCTTCCACGGGTTTGGCATATCAGTACCATAAACTTTTTTCAACTCAGTAAATGTATCTTTTGGAACTTCACTTGTTGTATTCATAACTCTTCCACTTGTAGACAACTGGAAAAGTGATGTATAATCATTAGCATCATCTATATTATTATCTATAAAATTTTTATTAGTATCAGGACTCAAATCTAAAGGCATTCTAATGTGATCTGTCCAACCTGTTTTTTCCTGTGCCACCGCGAGCGCCTCTTTGTCTTTATTTTGTTTAGCAGTATTAGCGTCAGTTCTAAAGTTATCAACAATGGTTTTCCATATTTCCAATTTTGTTTTCAAACCATCCAAAGTTGTTTTCTCTAATTCATCGTCCTCGTCATTATATACAAGAGCTTCAGTATCCGTCTTAGTTTGGGACAAATTAGAATACATTAAATTAATACCTTTTAATACAGCCTCCGTCGAATTCCAATCATCGTTCAGTGTCTTCAATAATTCGTTATATGCATTAACATCTTCTATTGTATTTTCTAAATCAGGAACCGTGGATTCATGTATCTTTTCGAAGGTAAAGGCAGTATATTGAACATCTGGAGCTCCTTCATTTCCTTTTTTAACAAATGTATTCCCGCCATTTATATACCATGAATCCAATTTTGTTAATAATTCAATATATTTTGTTTTTTGATCTGCTGTTTCTTTTTTTTTGGCTTGTATCCCTGGATAATTTTTAAATTTAGCGTTGGCAATCAAATTATTAATAGTGTCAACATCACTTCCCTGCATTACCTTTCCGATATTACCATGTTTAATTCCTGCTACCCCACCTAAATATTTTTTTGCGTTGTCAAGAACGATTCTATCTTGTTCATTGTTTATATGTATATCTATAGCCACACTATAAGCTGTTTCTGAAGCGATTAAATTGAAACTTTGCGTTTTCAAAATTGTTTTAAGTTGTATAAGAGCGCTGTGTTTAGCGGGTTGTGGATCAAAATCGTCTTCTAAAATTTTATTAATAGTAGTTGGGTAAGAAGATAAGGCAGGTCTATGTTTGGTATTAAAGTCCTCGCCAATACCATCAACTACAACAATATGTCTTTTATCGAAATGTGGAACTAATTTCGCGAAAATATTATCATATGCTTCCGCTACCCACTTTGATTGTTTTAGCCACGTCATGAAGTTCGCCCGTTGGGCATTAATATCTGCATCTTCTGCATCAGTTGTAAAATCCGTTAATGATATAGCTTGACTGGGATAACCACCATTATAATTTGTTTTTATCTCATTTAATGCTGCTACGTAATAATGGTCTCTGAACTTATCATCCAATGTCGATGGTTCAAACACGCCCCCTCCAATTATTGTTTCGTGAATTGTCTTCTCAGTATTGTACTCGATTACTTTATTGATAATTGTTTCAGTTGTAGGAGCACCCGACGCCGGACTAAAACTTATTATATAATCGTGCATATTTTGCACGGTAGCTGAGTCTGGTGGTGGTGGTGTTTGTAATGGTGTTGTAAAATATGTGTTGTATTTTGCAGGCAAATTGGCTCTAGCTTTAGTTGCATTATCTTTTTCTTTCTTTTTTAATGCTCCGACAAGTATCGACCACTTATTTTTTTGAAGTAAAACATTGTCGGTGGCGTCCATCCATCCCTTAATTAAATCCCCTAACTTTTTCAAATTTTGTTGCCATACGGCTGGGATATTCCTAGCTATATTTTGAAGTTTATTGATAATCTTTTGATTGTCATCCGTTGTCTTGTTAATATCAAGACCCATTTCACTAAGCAATTTAACAGCTTTATTCCAATCCATTAAAAGGTTGTTATAGCGTGTTAGTTCTACGTCCAATGTTGTGATTTTACTAGAATGATCTAGGTTTTTTGGATTTGCACCCGTATTGTAATGTTTCAATTCTTTTAACTTTGTTTGCACTTTTTTTAACTTATCGAGACCAACCGTGAAAGCAGTTATTTTCTGTTGCGTCAAATCACCCGCAACTGTTAGTTTTAATTTATTTACCTTATCGTGATTTGTATTAAAATCACTGATTCCATTTGTATATTCTTTATTTTCAAACGGTATCGGCGTTTTATATTTTTCTATAAGCATCATTGCTTCAGACGTTCCAAAAGCTACTATTACGAGCTTTAATTCGATAGACTTTGATTTTTTGTCTTCGTCGGACTGACCTACATAAAAACCATCTATAGTATCTGGATTTTTAGATTTCTTAATAGAATATCCTTCCGAGTTTGCGGAGTTTGCGGTGGTTGAAAATGTTTCGGCGTTTAAAATATTGGGGTGTATTGGTATCTTAAATGTTTTTGCTGATTGCTGTTCTGATTTAAACAATACATTTGCACCCGGACTTTTCTCGTCGTTGACAGCCTTAATTAAAGTTGATAAGCCAGCTTCATTAGCACTAGTGCTTTCAAACACGGCGTTGTCAGTCAAAAATACATATACTTTTTTAACATTTGTTGATTCGAATTCTATATTTAACTTATCATCGATGATTGTTATACTATCTTTCTTTAACTTTGGTGTTGTTCGTTCTGAGTCGAGTGTGTCTTGTTCCACTAATTTATCCTTTGTTATTTTATATAATAAGTATTTCAAATAATTGCCGTGTCTTTGGTCAAGTCGATTTTGTAGCGTTAATACATCGTCTTGCGAATATAGTATTGCCTTATTAAAATCATCCATTGTTATAACAGGATTGGTGTCACTTTCATTATAAAAATTACCAAAATAAAATCTTCCCATTATCTTATCGATATAACCATCTATAACTTTATTTTCTTGGGGTGAAGGTTCTTTGTAATTTGTAATACTGGCTTGTATTGGTTTTGAATTCATATCTGTATTATCTGGGACTAATCCTTTTTTCCACGTCTTTCCCTTATCATCGGAATAATTAAACAAAATATCTGCTGAATCATCTTGAATCTTGAATGGAAAACCTTTTGCAGTAGTTATATCCGACTTTACAATACTGCCTAATAGAATATCCTGTCCAGCATCTAATTCTTTTCCACCAAATATTGTTAATGAAAAATCTTTGCTATCGTTATTTAGTGATGATGTGGACAAATTTTGGTTTTTTGTAAATTTATCCCACGTTTGGTCTTTGTCGTTTTTTTTAAAACTAAAATGATATAATTTTATCTTATTGCTTAAACTGTTATTTTTTAATTTAAGTTCATATTCATTGCCATTAAGCGCCATTGATATTTCTATTTTATTATTATTATTATCTATAGTGATAGTTAGTTTTTTAGATATAATTTCATCTTTAAATGCTTCTAATTCTTTTTTTACATTTTCATATACTTTACTATATTTACTTACTTTGAATTCGCCTGGTGTTTCGGTTTCTACTAAAATAAATTTGTCTGCTTCGACAATTTGCATGGCATCGGGGGCTGTTTCATCGAAATCCATCTCTTTTGGATTATTAATGGCGTTTAAAAAAACACCTGCATCGGAGGTAATACTATCTGCTGTCCATTCAGTTGTATCCCCATTTAAATCAAAGAATTTTAATTTATTTACTGTTTGGCTTATCAAAGTATTGAAGACATTAAATTCAGCATCTGATACTTTAGCACCCTCTTTTGTTTTTAATGCGTCTAACTTGTTATTTACATCACTCGCCTCGATATTTATATTGCTTTCCCCGCCGGGAGTTTCACCATCGATATCAAATGCTTTATCGAGTTCATAAAATATGTCTTGTACTGTGAGAGTCCTTGTTTCTACATCAGTCGCAATACTAACAGCAGGTATAGTAATTTCTGGTTCTTCCCCTGTACTACTCGGTAGTTCATTGCGTGAATTATTCTGTTTACTATCAATGTTTTGTGATTTTAACTTAAACAAATTAAAATCTTTTATAATACTTCTAGACTTGTCGTCGCGATTTATTACGCTTCGTATCCTGTTTTGTCCTTGTGTTTCGTCGCAATTAATGGTGCATTTTTTATTATAAACGTGTTGCAAGGCTATGGGTTTTCCTATTCCAAAATGTATACCACTTTTATTAACACCTGCACCATCATTTGTCATTCGTGCTTTTAATAATCTTTTATTTCCTGGGCGTACCATTATACAATTATTCGAGATAATTAAATAAAATTATTTAAAAAATATTTCCTAAATAATTTTTAATTTCTGATTATCATGTTTAATTTTGCCATCTTGTCTAACTTAGAAATGGTTTTTTCTAGATTTTTATTGATGCTATTATTAAATAAATAATCTGTTTGGGGTTTTACTTCATTTTTTTTTATTTGTTTATAAATAATATTTATTTTTTCTTTAACATTGTGGATTATATTTTTATCCGTTTCATTATAAATAGCAATATTACTGTTTATATTTTCTGTAATTAAAAATATAGCATTGTAAATTATTGTTTTTCTTTTTCGAATAGAGGAATGTTTAAAACGAACGCAATATAAATTTAACAATGATTTCACTATTTCGTGAATACCATTACTTTTTTTTTTAGACTCGTATAGTAATAATTCCCATACCATCCAAATAGCTTCTTTTTGACTTGTATCGGATACTGGCATATTTCTTCTAGCAGCGATTAATTTAATTTTTTTCTTTTTTTCTTTATTGCATATTGATTCAAAATTTAATATCCATTCTATCCAAAAAAATGCATTTTGTGCATTTTTTATTTTTTTACTTATATTCCAAGCGAATTCATTTATTGCTATAAATAATTCTTTTGGGTCTTCTTTCTGCATGATTTTCTGACCGTATTTGATACTATCTGCTTCTAATTTATGTTGTATTAATCCGATATTATAATCATCTATTTTTATTTTTGGATAATCAAATGTGTTATTTTTTTTAGAAAAACAAATGATACATATTATTTCGGCAAATAATTTACGTATTTTATCATTATTTCTCATTTTTAATTCATTATCTAAGTATCCTCCACTTAAAATATTTTTAAAGTCATTAAACCGCATGTTGATATATATTGGTAATTTAGGATTTCCTAAATGAATATAATTACTTGTATATAATAAAATTATTTCCCACAAATCTATAAAATGTCCTGCACATATTAACTCTGCTGACCAATAACAAGATTCTTCTATTTTTTTATTGCTTATACAATTTATAAGTGATTTTTTAACGTCGCTTTTTTTGTAGTTGGATAATGTTGTTTGTCTGAATTCTTTTATTGGTCTTATATCTGTAATTTCTGAGTCATTCATTATATTTATTTTTATATAAAAAAAATGACAATAATACATATAATGAAATTTATAAAAAATTGTATAAGAACAATAAAAAAATTAGATGGTTGGAGTAAATCTGTATTATTTTTATCAATATTATTATTAACTATAATTACAATCAATAAATATCAAGAACCAATAGGTGTTGAGGCATTTACACAAAGAGAAAAATATGTTTTGAAACAAAACAATGATATATACGATGAATTTTATTGTGATATATATGATGATTTAGTTTTAGACGAAGTGAAAAATAAATATGAGGTGGATGAGATTGTAAGAATTACAAAATTAAATTCATCAAACATGTTATTGGACGTTGGTTGTGGTACGGGTCAACACGCAAAAAGATTTAGTGATTTAGGAGTTAAAGTGTATGGTATAGATAAATCGACACATATGATAAAAAAGGCGAAAGAAAATTGTCCGGATGGGACATTTAAAACTGGTGATGCATTAAATAAATTAATGTATAGAGGAAATATTTTTTCGCATGTGTCTTGTTTATATTTTACCGTTTATTATATCAAAAACAAGTTAACATTGTTTAAAAATATATATTCTTGGTTGAAACCGGGTGGTGTATTTATTTTACATTTAGTAAATAGAGAAAAATTCGATCCGATAGTAAATGCTGGCGATCCTTTATTGATGGTTTCGCCCCAAAAATTTGCAAAAAAACGTATTACTAATACGATAGTTAAATTTAAAGATTTTAAATATAAGTCAAATTTTAAATTTATTAGACAAGAAAACAAAGCATTTTTTGAAGAAAATATGAAAGATGACAAAACGAAAAATATTAGGGCGAATAAGCATGTTTTGCACATGCAACCGCAAAAACATATACTATCATTGGCGAAAAGTGTAGGCTTTATATTAAAGGGAAAAATAGATATGGTTCATTGTTTGTATGAATACCAATATTTATATATAATGTATAAACCCGAGTAAGAATATTATATTTTTTTTACATATATTTATTATGATTATTAATACAATTTTAATAATAATAATATTGTTTGTAGTGTTGTATTTGTATTATAAATATAAATATCAATTTTGGAGTAGACAGCCTGTATTTCATTATCATAATATAAAATATTGGTTAAATCCTCCTGGTATAATACAGCATGGTATACCTAAAATCGATAAATATTATAATCCAGAAATCCAATTTGATACGTTTATGAAATTAAAAACTGAAAAAAAGGCACTATTTATAACGTTTATAAAAAGTCATTTTATGCCCCATAAAACGGAACAATATACACCTACCCAACAGTCGATAATACCATATTTTGAACATAATAATGATTCATCATATATATCATTATATATTCAGAAGGTGAATAATTCTAATAGAATAATAGCATCTATGACTACTCGCCCATTGGATTGTGTAATGAATAATAATAAATTAAAATGTCATTATGTGGATCATTTGTGTGTTCATAAAGAAAAAAGAAAAAGGGGTATAGCTCCAGAAATAATTTATTCGCATTATGTGAATCATAGAAAAAGTCATAAAAATGTTGTATTTTTATTTAAGAGGGAGGGTGATAGTACTATGATTGTTCCTTTGTGTATTTATAAAAATTATGGTTTCGATATGAAATATTGGTATAAAAATATTAGCTTTGACCAACCGAATATAAATGTAGTTTTAATAAATGATTCAAATTTAAAATTAATATTGGATATTTGGAATTCGATAGATAGTAATTTTGAATGTGTGATAAAACCGAATATATCAAATATCAAACACTTGTTAGAAAGCGAAAATATATATATAAGTGTTGTAATGGTGAATAATGTTCCTGTAAGTATATACGTTTTTCGTAAAACCTATACTACATATAATGGTGAAAATAGTTTAGAGTTTATTGCATCATACAATGATGTCAATATGAATCCAAATGAAAAAATGTTTACATTGGGTGCTTTAATAAGTATTGATAAAATCAGGAAAATCTCTCCACTTAGATATTTATTTATAGAAAATATCTCTAACAATTTTATAATCATTAAACATATTTTAGAGAGATATACATCTTTTGTGCAAATTACAACATCTTATTATTTTTATAATTTTGGATTACGTCCGTTGATGAGCACAGATGTATTTATGGTGAATTAGCGTGTATATTTTCCTGCTCTTGCAAATGAATCAACTACGAAAATAACAAATACTCCTAAAAACATATATAAAACCAATTCTTCACTTATATTTTCTGTTTTTTCATCTTTTGTTTCTTCTAAAACTTGAACAATATAATTTAATTTTTCCATTAATTCATCCCTGGACCCGTGTAGATTAGCATTATTAGAAGCCTTGTTGTAATAAGGAACAAATTGTTTATAATACTCTTGATTTACTGCTTGATTTTGGTCTAAATTTTCAAAATTTTCGGGTGTTAAATGTGGGTCTACAAAAGATTCAGTAATGTTAGTTCCTTGTTTAGTTAGTAATGTTGAAGGTGGATTAAAATCGGCAGAAAAATCTTCTAAATTGGCATTATCCATACTTTCTAAAGTATTATCATTAGAAGCATTCATATCTTCTAAAGAATTTAGGAACTGTTTAACTTTCTCTGTTTTATGTTCTTTTTTTTTTATTGTTTTATTTCGTCTCCGTCGAGGTTTATTTTCTAAATCACTTTCTTTATTAAATTCAATTTCGGAAAATCCCAATTGGCTTGTCATCCTTTGATATAAAAAATAAAGATTTTAATTTAAAATTAATAAAGTGAAAAAATATATAATTATAATTTATATAAAGGATGGAACAATATATCGAAATTGTATTATTATCATTATTAATTGCTTTAATGTATAAAACTCCTATTATCATAACTAATTTTGTTGAAACCAATAAAATGTTATCAAGAATTATTTTTGTCATCTTAATTGTCCTATTACAAAAATATTTTGGCTTGAATTCTGGTATTTTGGCTGTAGGAATATTTTTTGCAATAACATACAATAAAAAAATATTGGAAGGTTTAGATATTCCGATAGAAGCTGATGAGTCATTCGAAGCAATGGATAATATTGGTGTAGCGGATTTGGACCCTAAAGATAGTGATAAACAAGCACAATATACATCTGGTACAATAAGTAAAAGAAATATGGTAGATTTAGACCGGAAATTTAAAAAAGAAGCTGAAAAAAAGAAAAATTCTGCTGTATTTGCGATGCCCAAAAACATGGAGATGAAACCAAAGTCATTAAATTATAAAGAATGAATCGCTATAACACTTTGGTAATTAAATTAATTTCTCGTATTATAATAATGAAAAGACATATTATAATAGATATTTTTTGTATAGTATTGCTATCGTATTTTATAATAGAATGCTTTAATAAAATACTTATTAAAGAGTCATTTGTAAATACTTCTACAATAAGTAAATCTTTAAATAAAGTTAAAAGAAAAGGAAGAGCGAGAATATACAATATTAAATCAAAAGTGGAGAGAAATGTTGGTGATAGAATTAGGGATACATATAAAGTATCTAAAACTGTTATGAAAAAGATATTATTTCCTAAAGAAATAAAAATCACTTTTTAAAAGAAAATCTCACTTTATAATAGTAAATGAGTAAACAAAAAAAGAAAACGAAATCTCCAAGGTCTTATAAAAATTTAGGACTATTGGGTTTATTATTCATGTATTTAGGGCGTTTAAATAGTAGTAAATTTTTTGCCGGGATAGTAATGATTTTATTAAACATAGGTTCTAAATATATTACTATAGAATTAAGTAAATCTCAAGAAGCATATCTGCGTAATTCTTTAGGTAGACAAATGTTGATATTTGCAATTTCATGGATGGGTAGTCGAGATATATTAATCGCTTTAGCATTAACAGCTATTTTTAATGTATTGGCAAATCATTTGTTTAATGAAAAAAGCAAGTTTTGTATTATACCAGCCAAATACAGAAATTATGAAGATATATTAGATTTAGATAATGATGGTAAAGTTAGTGAAAAAGAAATAAAAAAAGCCAAAGAACTATTAGAAAAAGTAAAAAAAAAAGATAAGATGCGTGAACAATTAAGAATGATGAATAAATTTAAAACTTCTTTATAATTAAATCAGTAATTAAATATTGATTTAATTTTCTCTCCAATTTATAACATGAGTAGTTGTCCAAAGAAAGGTGAACCGGATTCACATAAATATCAATATAAGATTTATATAAAATATAATGTTCGAGATTATATGCCGTCAGATGAATGGCGTAATTTTACGGGCGATGAATTGCCGAAAAGAGTTGGAGAATACGATGAAAAGAAAAGAAATAAACAAAGTATTTTTAGCAAATATGAAAAGAAGAAAGAATCATTAAAAGTTGGTGATACTGTTATATATTTAAATACGGAACGTCCTGAACATCATAAAAAAAAAGCAAAAATAATTGAAGTAAACAAACCATTAAAAGAAGAGGATGTATATAAAAAATTTATGAGTGGGGAAATTAGTAATTATGTTCCGCCGCCTAATTTTAAAAGAACATATAAGATAAAATTTGAAGGATATTCTCCCGATGAATTAAGGGTAGGCGAAGAAGTAATTGATGAAATGAAGATAAAAAAAATATCAGAAATACAAAAAATTGGTGAAGTTGTTTATACACTTTGTTTACCCAATGAAAGTATAGATGAATTAAGTAAGGAACAACAACAAAAATTATTTCAAGACAAAATAGTATCTCGTGGATTTCCCAGAGGTGTCAAATTCTCTCCAGAAGTTATAAAAGCAAAGTATAAAGATCAACAAAAATTACCAACGAAACAAGAAATCATAAGTAATTCTAAGATATCTCCAAAAGACCAGGATGTTTTATTGAAACGATTAAAATCGTATAGAACATTTGTAGATAAAAATGATTTGGTAGCACCAGATGAAAATCAAAAATTTAAGATAATCGATGCCGAATTATATGGATGGGATATAGATGATTCGGGTAAAAAGATTACTATACAGGTGAAATTAGGTATTACTACAGATGGAAAGGGGGCGATGAATGCGCTTATTAATTTCGCGGATACTTTTAATTGTAGTGGTCATAGAGCAAAAATGGCGGGTGAAATCAGTAAATTAATGAGTCGAAAAAAACGGAAGTCTAAAGCAAAGGCTATGGAAAAATTAAAATATGCTGTAAGGAGAAGAAA